>Ga0181578_10000065_pt1 | contig 82120 bp, 82 predicted proteins | sample 071ome_21_FD_148659 | JGI IMG/M metagenome (GOLD analysis project Ga0181578, IMG submission 148659) | Coastal salt marsh microbial communities from the Groves Creek Marsh, Skidaway Island, Georgia - 071401CT metaG (spades assembly) | ecosystem: Environmental > Aquatic > Marine > Intertidal zone... | reverse complement strand
GTACGTGCCACGAATATGCGCCTCGCCTGCGGGGAACACGACAACATTGTGACCATCGAAGAACTTCGTGAACTGGACGCCGATGCGTATGAATTCTCCGGCCGGGTCCATAATGTTCATGTGGAGGACCCGGGGGCCGTCTGGGCCTTCGCACGCTCCGTCGAATAAGCCCAGTTATTAGGGCTTTGCGAAGAACGTCTCTTTCATCGATTCGCGCGCGTTAAATTTATCCCGCCATTTGGCCAGCGCCGGGCAGTCCGCTTCCCATCCCAGATCGGGGAAATGAAAAAAGAGATAACCAAGCCCCGTGCCGACGGCGATCTGGCCGATGGTCAACGGCCCGGTCAGGTCATTCACTTGGGCATCCAAAGTTTTCAACGCCGCTTTGATCTTGACCATTTGCGCCTCAACCGGCGCCGCCAATTGATGTTCTTCCGGACGGTTGGCTTCAAAGGCGGCAATAAACACCGCGTCACCGAGCCCATCCCCGAGGGCCTGTTGACGAAGGGCCGTCCATCGCGCCGGTCCTTGCGCCGGAAACAGTTTCTCCCCGTCGTGGAGCGTATCCAAGTATTCGCAGATCACTGGTGAATCATAGAGCGCACTACCGTCTTCCAACAAAAGTGTCGGTATCTTGCCCAACGGATTGTGCGGGGTCACCTGTTCCACCATCTCCTCGAAAGTCGCCAGAGGAACCAGCTCAATCTGATCCACGAGGCCCGTTTCCATGGCCATCACCCGCACCTTGCGGACAAAGGGGGAAGCGGGGCGAAAGAACATTTTCATCATATGGGTCACTCCGCGGCGTATGCCCGAACGGGCGTTACCGATTGTAGTTGCTGAAGGAGGCTTTGACGGTCCTGCTGATAGGTCTCCACTGCCTGATATTTGATGTGGCCGAAGCCGCGAATAGTCATAGGCAGTGCTGCTAGTTCCAAGGCGATCTCATAGGTGTCGGGCGTTAGTTCCTTGACCACACCGTCCATCATGGAGCCGTACTCGCCGATGAGACCCCGTTCCAGCTTGCGATCGCCCAGCCGGCCGAACGGGTCCAGGATTGAGCCCCGTAGGAACTTAAACTTGGCTAGGATTTTGAGAGCCGTCTCCATCCAGCCGCCGTATTCGATTTTGCGGGGATGGCCGGTCACCGGGTCTTTGGGCGACAGAAGCGGCGGGGCGAAGTGGAATTTGAGTTTATATTCCCCATCAAATTGCGCCGCGAGTTTTTCCCGATAGGCCGGATCGGTGTAGAGTCGCGCCACTTCGTACTCATCTTTATAAGCCATCAGTTTAAAGAGCGACCGCGCCACGGCCTCTTCCAGGTTCCGGCGGCCCGGCATGGCGGTCGCCTCGGCCTCCCGCACCTGTTCGACGGCAGCGGTGTATCTCCCAGCATAGGCTGCGCTTTGGTAGGCAGTTAGATCGGCGGCACGACTTGCGATAAAGTCATCCAAAGACTCTTTTGCGTACTCAACCGGTGTCGATCCGCCGGTCAGTTGAGTAATCCGCGCCGGATCGGCTGCCGCCAGCCGCCCCCAAGAGAAGGCACGCTTGTTGGCCTCCACTGCCACGCCGTTCAGCTCGATGGCAACAAGAATCGACTCGAGCGACAAAGGGATCAGCCCCTTCTGAAAGGCATAACCCATCTGGAAGATGTTGGAGGTGATGCTGTCCCCCATCAACCGGGTGGCGAGCACCGTGGCGTCGATGAATTCCACACGGTCTTGGCCCAGCTTGGCCTGGATCACATCGATATAACTCCCGGACGTCATGGGCATATCCGGATTCTCGGCAAAGGCGGCGATGGGCACCAGATGATCATTAATCAGCGCATGAGTACGCTCCCCGTTCATGGTGTTCACCGCTTCTTTGCCGGCGGCAACCACCATATCGAAACCCAGGATTAGATCGGCAAGGCCCGTGCTGGTGCGCGTTCCCAGCACCGTCTCCCGGCTAGCCGACAAGCGCACATGGCTCATCACCGCACCGTTCTTTTGCGACAGGCCTGTCTGATCCAAGACCGAGACGCCAATTCCGTCCCGGTCGGCCGCCGTACCGAGAATTGCACCGGCGGTCACAACCCCGGTGCCGCCGATCCCGGTCAGCAGCATGTTATAGGACCCGTTGATAGGCCGGTATTCCGGTTCCGGCAGTCCCGCCGCCGGATCGGATAGCTCAACCTTGGGCGGTTCGGCTTTGCGCACTTGGCCGCCCTCTACGGTAACAAAGCTCGGACAGAAACCCTCCAGGCACGTAAAGTCCTTGTTGCAGGACGATTGATCAATCACCCGCTTGCGGCCAAGCTCCGTCTCCAACGGTCGCACCGCGACGCAGTTGGACACCGTGCCGCAATCGCCACAGCCCTCACAGACCGCTTCGTTGATGAACACTCTCTTAGCCGGATCGGGGAACAGGCCGCGCTTGCGCCGCCGGCGTTTCTCGGCCGCGCACGTTTGATCATAGATGATCGCTGTAATGCCCTTCTCCTGCCGGAACTCCAACTGCAGCGCTTCCAATTCCTTGCGGTGATGGATTTCCGTGCCGGGCGCCCATTGGATGCCGGTCGGGTACTTATCGGGCTCGTCCGAGACTACGGCAATGCGGCGCACACCCTCGGACCAGAGCTGCTGACTGATGTGCCAAGGCATCAGATCGCCGTCCATGGGCTGGCCGCCGGTAAGCGCCACCGCATCATTGTAGAGAACCTTGTAGGTCATGTTGACGCCGGAGGCGCAGGCCGCCCGCACCGCCATCAAACCGGAATGGAAATAGGTACCGTCGCCGATATTCTGGAACACATGCTCTTCCGACGTAAACGGCGACTGGCCGATCCAGGTCCCCCCTTCCGCACCCATATGGGTATAGGCCTCGGTCCGGCGATCCATGTAGACCGCCATGGTATGACAACCGATGCCGGCCAGCGCCCGGCTGCCCTCAGGCACCTTGGTGGAACTATTATGCGGACACCCGGCGCAGAACCAGGGCGAGCGTTCAGGCGGTGCGGCGGGCAAGTTGGAGGAGGTTGTCCGTGCTTCGAGCTTAGCCGTCGCAGACGTGAGGCAGGTTTCCTCGGCCTCGTTCAAAAACCGCCCAGCGATCAAGCGGGCGACGATGCTACCGGACAATTCCCCATATTCCGGCACCAGCGCTCTGCCCTGTCCATCCCATTTGCCGAACAGACGCGGCCGGTCGCGTTCCGGCAGGTTATAAAGGATGCGCGCAAGCTGATCCTCCATCACATTGCGCTTTTCCTCGACCACCAGGATTTCATCGAAGCCCCGCGCCCACTCCTTGATCCGCGTCGGCTCCAACGGCCAGGGCATGGCGACTTTGTAGACGGCGATTCCAAGCTCTTCCCGCTGCGCATCGCCTAAGTCCAGTTCCTCAAACGCCTGGCAGACATTAAGCCAACCCTTGCCGGCGGCAACGATACCCAAGCGTTTTTTGGCGGCGGGATGACTGATCCGGTCGAGGCCGTTAGCCAGCACGAAGGCTTGTGCAGCTTTGAGCTTCACCGAGATCAGCCGTTGTTCCTGCGCCAGCGGCGCATCCGGCCAGCGGATGTGGACCCCGTCTTCCGGAAACTCGAACTCGGGCAACACCGGATTGATCCGATCAATGTCGAGGGAAACCGACGCCGCGCTTTCGATAATATCGCCGGCGCACTTAAATCCTGACCATGCGCCGGAGAAGCGCGACATGGCGATACCGTAGATCGCGTAGTCCAAATATTCCTGCACACTTGCCGGATAGAGGATCGGAATCATCGCCGCAATCAGCGCCTGTTCAGACTGATGCGCCGTTGTCGAGGATTTGGCCCCGTGGTCATCGCCAGCCAGAGCCAGCACACCGCCGTTAGGCGAACTGCCGGCCAGGTTGCCGTGCTTCAAGGCATCGCCGGACCGGTCAACGCCGGGTCCCTTACCATACCAGTAGGCGAACACCCCGTCATAGTTGGCGCCTTGCCACATGCCCACCTGCTGGGTCCCCCAGCAGGCGGTTGCCGCCATGTCTTCGTTGACCCCGGCCTGGAACTTGATGTGATGCTGGTCGAGAAACTTTTGCGCGGACCAGAGCGCCGAGTCATAGCCCCCCACCGGGGAGCCCCGATAACCGGTGATATAGCCAGCCGTGTTCAACCCACGGGCCAGGTCACGGCGGCGCTGCACCAACGGCGCGCGCACCAGGGCTTGAGTGCCCGTCAGGAACGCGTGTTCCGCCTCAAATTCATACTTGGCGTCGAGGGTGATGTCTTGTCCGCCGTCCACGGAGCCTCTCTCTGATAAACTACCCGGCATTAAACCTTTTCTGGATCAGCCAATCAATTCGCCTAAGCGAGGGGCGGATCCGCCGCTGGGGCCGCGGCCTTCTGTTCCCGGTAAATGAGATAGAGCCCGCTGGCGACAATGACCGCTGCGCCAGTCCAGACATAGGCATCTGGCACATCCCCCCAAATCAGATAACCGAACAGCACCGCCCAAATCATCACCGTGTATTCAAACGGCGCGACCAGTCCAACCGGCGCGACCACAAAAGCGTGGGTCATGAAGACGTAGCCGAATAAGGTAAACACCGCCATCGCAGCGAACAGCCAAATGTCTTTGCTAGCCAACGGCACCCAGCCTGGAAGCGCAATTATGGTGGCCAACACGGTCATACCCACCATCAGGAAAAAGACGATTTGAAATGTGGTCTCCGTCTCCCGCAGCCAACGGGCGGTCAGATTGATGCCCGCGAAGGCCAAGCCCCCAACTAAGGCGAACAGCGCGACCGGATCAAATAATCCCGCGCCGGGCCGGAGCGCGATCACCACACCTAGAAAGCCGACGATCACCGCCGTCCAGCGGTGGAGACCTACCTTCTCCTTAAATAGTGGCACTGCAAACGCCGTGGTGGCGAAGGTGGAACCGAAGATGATCACGGTCACGTCCGCCAACGGCATGTCTTGAAGCGCGCGGAACATCATCATCGGGCCCAAAAAGCCGACCATCAGCCGTAAACAATGCCCCCAGGGCCTTTGCGTTTTGAACTCCGACATTCGGCCGGCATAAATGCCCCAGGCGATCAGCATGGCGGAGATGAACCAGCCCCGAACGGCGATCACCTGTGCGGACGAGTAGTCGGCGGTCACCAGCCATTTGCCGGTGGCGTCCACGGCACCCATGCCGATCATGCCCAGCACCATATAAAAGACGCCGGCGAACTTATGTTGTCCAAGCACACTCATGGGGCGGAGTTAAACCCTCCGCCGGGGCGGGTCAAACCAGGATCACGCGGCCCGGCTCTTGACTTATCGGCCCAAGATTTGGATATGGTGCGGAAATCTCGACACTAACCAGAGGAGCGTCCCATGCCTGACGGCAATATTTCATTTTCCTTCGGCCATTTCCTCGTCTTTACCGATGACATGGATGGAACGGTGAAATGGTATGGCGACGTTCTCGGTATGAAGCCGGGCCCCATGCCCGACTTTCAGGTGCCGGTGACATGGCTGTATCTCGGCGATCAGCCTTTGCTGCATGTGGTCCAATGGGAAGACGACCGGGGTGTGGACGAAGCCTATGTGGGCAAGGTGAACCGCGAGGTGGAGTCCGGCGGCGGACGCATCGACCATATCGCCTTTGACGCGACAGGTCTGACCGACGTGTTGGCGCGCCTCGATAGTCTCGGCATCGACTATATTGAGCGCCGGGTCGACATCAACAGCCGCTACCAGCTTTTCTTTCACGATCCCAACGGCATCAAGGTTGAACTGGATTTTTCGGCCGATGAAGCCGGCGACCGCAAGCCGCCGGCTATGTTCGACGAATTGGCCGCCGAAATGAGCTCATGAAGCTTCACATCGGCGGAGAGGAAATTAAAGAGGGCTGGAGCATCCTCAATATCCAGGAAGGGCCCGGTGTGGACTACCTGGGCACCTGCACCGACCTGAGCCAGTTCGCCGACAAGTCCATTGAAGCGATATATGCATCTCATGTGTTTGAGCACTTGGGCTATCGGGACGAGCTGCCCCACACCCTGGCGGAATGTTACCGGGTATTGGAAACAGGCGGACAGTTGATGATAAGTGTCCCCAACTTCGGCCTCCTATGTCAGCTGTTCGTCGCCGAGGGTCTACGTCTCACGCAGCGATTCGATTTAATGCGGATCATTTTCGGCGGACAACAGGACGACTTCGATTTTCACAAGGTCGGCTTGATCGAAGATTTCCTCCGCAACGATCTCAGCAAACTGGGCTTCTCGCCCATCGAACGGATCGAGGAATTTAATCTGTTCAATGACTCCAGCAGCCAGCGGCTGGGCCCTCACTTGATCAGTCTCAACATGGTTGCTACCAAGTAACAGCTACGAGTCGATTGTGATTCCCCCACGCGGCTGGTTTAATTCAAACAAACGAATCTGATTTCCGGGAGGGAACTATGTCGCCAGATGCCTTAGGACCGTCCGTCCATCCGGACCTGGACCGCCATCAAAAATCCATGCAGCCGCAGGTGTTTACACTGAACGGCCATATCCATGTCGCCTTCGCTTATTCGGTCGTGAATTGCACGCTGATTGAAGGGGAAGACAGCTGTATCCTCGTGGACACGATGACGAGCGTGGACACGGCGGAGAAAGCGGCCGAGGAATTCCGTAAGTTAACCGACAAGCCTATCACCACAGTGATCTATACCCACTTCCACGCGGACCATGTGAGCGGCACGGGCGCGTTCGTTTCCGAGGAAGATGTGACGTCCGGCAAGGTTCAGATCATCGGCCAGGAAGAGTTGACCGACCATGTCATGCGGGACGTGGGCCTGATCGCTCCCCTGTTGGGCCGGCGCGCCATGTATCAGTTCGGCATGCGTCTGCCGGTTAGCAGCGAAGGAACGGTCGGCGCCGGTCTCGGCCCACCCCAGCGGCCCGGTCAGCGGACGTTCATGCCGCCGACGACGACCTTCGACAAAGTCTACAAGGGTGAAGTCGGCGGGATAAAGTTCGAGGTTCACCTGACCCCATCAGAAACAGAGGACCAGTGCTGCGTCTGGCTACCAGACGAGAAAGTCCTGCTATCGGCAGACGCGGTCTATGAATCCTTCCCGAATGTCTATGCGCTGCGCGGCACCCGGTTCAGGAACCCGATGGTCTGGGCCCAGGGTGTGGACACCTTGCGCGGTTTCGGTGCGGATACGTTGATCCCCCACCACGGCCGGCCCGTGGAGGGCGCTGAGAAGATCGAGGAATTGCTAACCGACTACCGGGACGCCATCCAGTTTGTGCACGACCAGACGCTGCGCTACATGAATTTGGGGTACCGCCCCGACGAGATCAAAGAAGTCGTCGAGATGCCGGAACGCCTGAAGGACCATCCCTGGCTTGGGGAATTCTACGGTTCATACAAGCATTCGATCCCGGCCATCTATGCCGGCTATATCGGCTGGTACCAAGGCGATCCAATTGATTTGGACCCGACCCCCTGGACCGAAAAAGCCACCCGTTATGTAAACATGATGGGCGGGCGGGACGCTGTCATGGCGGCGGCGCGAAAGGCGCTGGACGGCGGGGATGAACAATGGGCGGCGGAGTTGCTCACCTGGGTCATCCGCTGCAACTTGGACGACAGGGAAGCGCGTGATCTCAAGGCCGATGCTCTACGCCGCTGGGCCTATCAACAAAAGAACGCCACTTGGCGCAACTGGGGCCTTACGTCATCCATGGAACTGTCTGGAGAACTCGACCTGGCCGGCGGCGGCATGGTGCTGGGTTCCCCGGACCAAGTGAAAAGTTTCCCGCTGGAAGGCATCATGCAGATCATGACAGTGCGTCTGAAAGCTGAAGAGGCGTGGGACACTCACATCCGGGTTGCGTTCGAGACCACGGACACCAAGGAGTCATGTGCTTTGGAAATCCGCCGCGGCGTCTGCCAGTTCTATACCGCCCCCCCGGCGGATCGGGACGCAACGCTGACCTTCGGCCGGCCGTTCCTGATGCAATGGCTGTTCGGCAAAACTACTGTGGACGAAGCGATCAAGGACGGGACTGTCACGGTCGATGGTGATGCTGCCAAGGTCAGCGAATTCATCGGCAAGTTTGAACCCTTTAATCAGGCGGTCAACGTGGCCATCGCCACACGCTAGCACCGGGAGGATAAGCGATGCTGGAACTCTATCACCACGGCTCCTCGGTTTGCGCCGCCAAGGTGCGCATGTACATGGCGGAAAAAGACCTGGACTGGACCGGACACTATATCGATATTTTGAAAGGCGAGCAGTTCACGCCCGAATACATGAAACTCAATCCCAAGGCCGTGGTGCCGACCCTGATCCACGACGGCGAAGTGATCTGCGATTCAACGGTCATCTGTGAATACATCGAAAACGTCTTCAACGACAAACCGCTCCGTCCCGCCGATCCGCTCGAAATCACTCGGGTCATGTATTGGACCAAGGCCGTGGACGAAGCACTGCACCCGGCCTGTGGCTTTGTCACTTTCCTCACCTGCCACCGGCATATCGTGTTGCGCCTTGGCGAAGAAGGCGTAGAGAAATTCCTGAATTCCACGCCGGCGCTATCCGTTACTGCTGACTGGCATGAAACTAAGAAATCCATCGTGCGGCTGGGGTTCCAGGCCAAGGGCGCAGAGGCCAAGCTGAAACTCTATGATCTCTACCTTCACAAGATGGAAGAGGCGCTGGTAGATCACGATTGGCTGGCGGGCGACAATTTCACTTTCGCCGATATCGCCATGACCCCCTACGTCAACCGGCTGGACATGCTGTCCCTATCCGGCATGTGGGAAAACGGCCGCCTGCCAAAAGTCACCGAATGGTTTGACCGGATTCAGGCGCGGCCAAGTTTCAAGCCGATGCTGCTGGATTGGTGCCCAGAGGATCTGACAAACGATCTCAAGACCTTCGGCGCGGAAAGCTGGCCCGAAGTCGCCAAAATCCTGGGTATCAAAACCAGCTAATCGCATCGATCCCTGTACGTGCGACAGCGCCTGGATCATATGGATCCTCGCGCACTTGTTAGTGGCTAGACGTTGACAGGCGATGGGTGATTGTTAGGGTTGTGTACAATACTACGGAGGCTCGCGGGAAGCCGATGCCCGCTTAGTGCGTATCAACCAGAATCCAACAGATAAACTGGGAGACCGACATGAAACTAACTTGCTCCAAGACTCTCTCCATCGCCGCTGCTGCAGGACTGGCCGTAACCGCCGGCGCCAGCGTTTCCTCAACTGCGTCCGCCAAAGAACTCAAACTTGCGCACTTCATGCCGCCGGTGCACCACCTGCATCGCAATATGTTTGAGCCCCTGGCCAAAGATCTGGCGGCCGCGACCAATGGTAAGCTGACCATTAAGGTCTATTCTTCAGGCGCATTGGGTAAAGGTCCGGTGCAGCAGTATAAACGCGTGGTTCAAGGCGTGGCTGACATCGCCTTCGGCGTTCTTGTCTATACGCCAAAATTGTTCCCAAAGACCATGGTCGCCAGTAATCCCGGCATTGGGGAGACCAGCGGTGAGGTCACTAAAAAAATGTGGGACATTTATGGCCAACATTTGAAGGACGAATATAACAAAGCTCATCTGCTTGCTCTTTTCGCCAATTGGCCGGCCGTTCTGATCAGCCGCAGCAAACCCATTAATTCGGTTGCCGATCTAAAGGGCATGAAAATCCGGACCTCCTCGCCGTTCGATATTCCCCATGTAAACACCTGGGGTTCGGTCGGCGTCTACATGCCCGTGACTAAGACCTATAACGGCTTGCAGAATGGCGTCATTGACGCGGTGCAGATCGCGCCGTCAGCGCTGTACCGTCCTTGGAATTTGGCCGAGCCCGGCGCCTATGTCACGCACGGCGTGAAGGGCCCGTCCAGCCTGTTCTTCGTGATGATGAACGCCAAAAGTTGGGCTGGACTGTCCGCCAGCGAAAAAGCCGCAATCAACAAGCTGACCGGCAAGGACGCCAGCATCAAAATCTCCGAATCCTGGGGCTCCGCTGACCAAAAAGCATTGGCCGCTGCCGCCAATGGAAAGCAAATCAATCTGATCCGCTTGACCAAGCAACAGGCGGCCGGGATCGATGCGTTGACGGAAAAATCCGTGCTGGCGCAGCTCGCCAAGCAGGATCAGAGCGGCGTTCCCGCAACCAAGGTCTACAAGGCTTTGCTGGCCGCCAAGTAGGCATCCGGCAACCTGAGCACGCGGCAGTTAACGCGTGAACGAACCCACACATGAAACGGACCGCATGATTGAGCGTATCGATCATGCGGTCCGGCTTATCGCGCTTTGGGCCGGCGGCATTTTCCTGGTCGCCCTCACGCTCATCACGGTCACCGACGTGGTCATGCGCGGGTTCAATTCGCCGATCCTGGGCGCCAGGGATATCGCGCAGCTCTGCCTGATCATCGTCGTATCCTCCTCCATCGCCTATAGCGGCCGGTCCGGCGGACAGGTGGCTGTTGAACTATTCGGAAGCTTCGCCAGCGAAACAGTCACCCGCTGGACCGACATCGTCATGCGCTTCATCGGGTTCTTGATGCTGATGGTCCTGTCCTGGCACCTGATGGTGGCTGGGTCGGAAGTAGCGGAGTTTGGAGAAGCTACCGGCACCCTGCAGATTTCATACGAACCGTTCTTCTATGTTTCTGCAGTGGGGATATTTCTCTACGGCATCGTGTTGCTGGCGGAGGTGTGCCTCTTGGCGCGGCGACGCAGCATCGACTATGACGGCGATTAGAGTCAGATGAGGTTGTTCATATGTCTGTGACCACTATCGGCTTCATCGGCCTATTTTTCCTCTTTCTCTTCCTGTTTCTCCGCATGCCGGTGGCCATGGCCATGCTGGTGGTCGGCTTCATCGGCACCTGGGTGGTCAACGGCACCATCCCGGCGCTAACCTCCCTTAGCGGCGAAGCCTTTGAAATCATTTCTTTTTCCGAGCTGATTGTGGTGCCGCTGTTTGTCCTGATGGGCAATCTAGCGGGTGTCTCGGGCATGAGCCGCGATCTCTATCATGCCGCCTATAAATGGATTGGGCACTTCCGGGGTGGCTTGGCGTCGGCCACCATCGCGGGCTGCGCGGGCTTTGCAGCCATGAGCGGCTCCTCCATCGCCTCCGCCGTAACCATGGGCCGCGTCGCCCTACCGGAAATGAAGCGGTATAATTATGGCGACAGCCTCGCCACCGGCTCGGTCGCTGCCGGGGGGACGCTTGGCATTCTGATCCCGCCATCCACCGGTATGATCATTTATGCGATCCTGACGGAGCAATCGATCGGCAAACTGTTCATGGCAGGCGTCTTGCCGGGCATCATGCTCACCATCCTATTCCTGTTCGCCATCGCAATCACCACCCGGCTCTGGCCGGAGATGGGTCCCGCCGGCCCACGGGCCAGCTTCGCAGAACGCCTGGCGTCCCTTAGAAGCGCGGGCACTATCGTTTTCGTCGTGTTGGCGACTATTGGCGGTATCTATGTCGGTCTGTTCACACCCGTAGAAGCGGCCGGCGTCGGCGCCTTCCTGACCTTTCTCATTGCTCTCGTTCGCAGGGAACTGGATTGGGGGAAAGCCCGTTTCGTGATTCTCCAGACGTTGCGGACCACAGCCACCGTGTTCATGATCCTAATTGGCGCCCATGTGTTCATTCCGTTCATGGCGTTGACCGAGATACCCGAAGACCTGGTCGGCTTTCTGATCGGCCTGGACGTGGGTGAACTGGGGATACTGATCATTATTCTGGCGACCTACGTCGCATTGGGGACCTTCCTGGAAGGTCTGGCCATGCTGGTCCTCACCCTGCCCATTGTCTATCCGTTGATCCTCGAATTGGGGCTCAGCCCCATCTGGTTCGGCGTGGTGGTTGTAATTGTTCTGGAAATGGGGCTGATCAGCCCGCCTGTCGGGGTGAACGTCTTCGTGGTCCGGGGAATCGCGCCGGATGTGCCCATGGGCACCATCTTCCGCGGTATCTGGCCATTCTGGTTCGCCATGGCTATAAGCTTGGCCATCCTGGTTGCCTATCCGGAAATCGCCCTGTTCCTCCCCGAAACCATGTTCGAATGATGACCCGTGGCTGATCTTGGGCCCAATGAACCGTTGATCGGTGTCTCCGGCTCACGAAACCGCCTGACCACGCCGGCTTTGGTGCTGGATCTGGACATTCTTGAGCGGAATTTGACAGCGCTCTTGGACCAATGCGCCGAGAGTGGCCAAAAATTGCGGCCCCACGCCAAGACACATAAAAGCTCGCAGCTCGCCAAGCGCCAAATTGACGCCGGCGCCGTGGGCGTCTGCTGCGCCACATTGCACGAAGCCGAGAGGATGGCCGCTGGCGGCGCCTCCGGTATCCTTATTACGTCCCCCATCGTCGGGGAAGGTAAAATTCAACGATTACAGATACTTAACGATGTTGCCGACAATTTAATGATCGTTGCTGACAATTTAGATGGATTGCAGACGATCGAAAAATCATTGCGGGATGTTGGCGGCGAATTGACGGTTCTGGTCGATATCGATGTGGGGATGCAACGCACCGGCAGCAATGATCCGGCACAGATTGTCGCCCTCGCCTCATATTTGTCGGAGAGCGAAACTCTCACCTATGGCGGCGTGCAGGCCTATTCCGGCAGGGTCCAACATATTGAAGATTATGGCGAACGCCGGGACGTCTACGGCGCGCAAATGACATTTCTTGCCGGCGTTGTGAAATCGCTGGAAGACGCTGGATTTCAGCCGAAAATCATCTCCGGCGGTGGTACCGGCACGCACCATATCGACCAAGAGTTAAGCCTTTTTACCGAATTGCAGGCAGGCTCCTTCATCTTCATGGACGTGGAGTACAACGCCGTTGACCTTGCCAATGGCCCCACCAATCCGTTTGAGACCGCGTTATTTGTCCAATGCTCCGTTGTCAGCAATAATGCGGACAATTTTTTCACTATTGACGGCGGCTTTAAATGTTTCGCGACCGATGGCCCCAAACCGGAGGTTTTCAGCGAAAACCTGCCGGACGCCAGCTATGACCGGTTCGGGGACGAACATGGCAAGATAAACCTGGGAAGCGGCAATTATAAGCCGGCTTTGGGTGAAACGGTTTCACTCATCACGCCCCATTGCGACCCCACGGTGAATCTGCACAATTACTATCACGGCGTCCGTGGCGATACATTGGTTGAAATTCTCCCCATCGATGGGCGCGGCGTTCTCTAAGGGTTTTCTGGGGTCGGGCTCTGTGGCATCTAGCAAAAAAAACGGTGTATTTCCTTTGGAAATCGTCGTTTGAGCCCTTACTATAACTGCGTAAGCTCAAAACGTGCGCATTATTCAGGACCACACATCATGCCGCGCATCCTTCTGGTGGACGACGATACTAACTTTGTCGAAATAGCCCAGGCCTTGCTAGAAGCCGGCGGCCACGAGGTGACACCGGCGAAAGACGGCGAACAAGCTTTGGCGGCTCTGGAGAACGCTGAATTCGATCTGATGATTACGGATATCATCATGCCCAAGATCGAAGGCATTGAACTTATCCGAAAGAGCAAGGCGATCTATCCAAGCATGGGCATTCTCGCCATTTCGGCACGGGACAAGCATTCCCCGATCCACCTGACCAATGCAAAAAACTTCGGCGCTGATGAGGTGATGCCCAAGCCGATTGACCCCGCCGGCTTTATCCAGACCATTTCCGAATTGGTGGGCTAGCGCTGCTTATTACGTCTTCTGCCCTTTACGGCCCAGCGCCGTATAGACAATCGCCACCAGCACCAATGCTACGCCCATAAACTGCCACGGCGTCAGTATTTGGCCCAGAAACACCACGCCGATGATCAGGCTGGATAGCGGCTCGAAATTCATCAGAAGCCCGGCCTTCACCGCCCCGATCTTGGAGACCGCCACGAACATACCGATGATAGCGAAGCTATAGAATAGCCCCGCGCTCAGGAAGATGGCCCAGCCCGTTGATCCTTTCGGCAGGTGAATTTCGCCGGCGATCAAGTCCATAACGATATACACCAGCGCGCCCGAGCACAGCATGTAGAAGCTTACGGGCCGGGAATCCTGCCCGCGGACCAACCGGTTCATCAGCAGAAGCATGGCGGCAAAAAGAAATGCAGCAGCCGTCGCCAAGACGATACCGATGGGATTGAGGCTGAGCCCAATCACATCCAGAGCGAAAGCCAGGCCGATGAAGGCAAGAACCAGCGCAGTGATCAGCCGGCCGGTCATTTTCTCCTGCCCTATGGCCCAGGCGCCAAGCCCGGTGAGAATCGGGTACAGATAGAAAGTCACCACCGCCAATCCCACCGGGATGTATTGGATCGCCGCCAATAGCCCGTAAGAATAGCTGGCCAGGATCACCCCCATGACCATAGCGATCAGCTTCACGCGGCCCGGCAGGTTCATCTCCACCCGCCAAAGTTTGAGAATTATGCCGAGTGCGACGGCCGCCAAAGTAGTCCGGTAGGAAAGTACAGAGAGGGGATTCGCGCCGTATTCATAGGCGACGGACGCCAGCGAAGTGTTGATGGCAAAACTGATGGCAACGCAGACCGTGAGAATAGAGCCGAACAACTGGGTCCGGGACAGAGACACCGTGTCGTTCACGTGAGGCTCAACAGGTCACCGCCCAGGCATCCAGCCGAGGCAACCCTCGGTCCGGCCGGTCGGGATATACTCCGCGCCCAGGAATCCGTCCCAGCCCATCTCGTCGATCGCCTGAAAGACATAAGGAAAATTAATCTCCCCCGTGCCCGGTTCGTGCCGGCCCGGCGTGTCTGCAAATTGGATATGCCCGATTCTGAGTAAAGTCTCTCGCATCGTGTTCACGAGATCCCCTTCCATGATCTGCATGTGATAGATGTCGTATTCGATGGCGAGGTTTTCGTGGCCGGCCCGGTCAATAACCTCCAGAGCCTGCCAAGTGCGATCAAGGAGGAATCCCGGCCGTTCCACGGTGTTCACCGCTTCGGTCATGACTTTCACGCCCAGTTCCTGCAGGGCCTCTGCAGCGACGTTGAGGTTGACGGCCAGTACATCCAGGCACTGCTCTCGCTCGAACTCGTTCAGCGGTGGAAATCCGGGCAGCACGTTCATGGTGCGGGGCCGGCACGCCTCGGCGTATTCGTAAGCGATTTCGACCCCCGCCTTGAACTCATCCTCCTTGCCCGGAATGGAGGCGATGCCGCGGCCACCAGAGGACAAGTCGCCGACGGGAATATTGATACCGGCGAATTCAAGTCCGCTGTCTTCCTTGGCGGCCTTCAAGTCGGCCGCTGGCGTCTCATAGGGGAATTGCAACTCAATCGCCTCGAACCCTTCGCGGGCGGCCACAGCAAACCGGTCCAGGAGATCATACTCCAGAAAGATCATTGAGGCATTGGCGGAAAATCGCGGCATTCTTCTGGTTCCTCACAAAACTGACGCGATCTTCTTGAATGGATCGGGCTCGGTCAAGCTGCCAGACAAAACACCTCACTCAATGTTTGAAGATTGGGACCTCAAAGGTCAAACTGCGCGCACATTTAAGAGAGGGTTCCATGTCCAGATTAAAGCTACTCGACTATGACGAAATGACGCCGGAGCAGCAAAAGCTCCACGATGAAATCCTGTCCGGCCCCCGCAGCCGCATCGGCGGGCCGATGAACGGGTGGTTCCGGAGCCCGGAACTAGGGTCATTGATCCAAAAATTCGGCGCCTATTGCCGCTATCACACGACATTGGAGCCGAAACTATCCGAACTCGCCATCCTCGTGGTCGCCAAGAATTGGCGGCAGCCGGTGGAATGGGCGGCGCACAAACCCATTGCCTTAGATCAGGGTCTGGACCCGGCCATCCCCGACGCCATTTTAGCCGGGGAGCGGCCCAAGTTTAGCTCCAAGGAAGAAGAAGCCGTCTATGACGTGGCGGATGAGGTGCTGACTACCAAGAAACTATCGGAGGCGACCTATAAGCGCGCCCTGGATATCTTTGGCGAAAACACGTTGTTCGAGTTGACCGCCATCATCAGCTACTACCTCTGCATCGCTTTGCAGATGAACTGCTTCGCGGTCAGCGTGGCCGAAGGTGTGGAGAACGCCTTCCCCGACGACGAGGGCTAGTCGCTCCATGACGCATCCGGGATATATCGACCGCTTTTACCAGGATATCGATGTGAACAAAGTGGAACGGGTTGACGGCTTTGAGGTCACCAAGGAAGACACGATCGCCTTCGCCGAAATGTGGGACCAAATGGATTTCCACATGGACGAGGAGAAGGCCAAGGCTTCGGCCCACGGCGCCCTGATTGCGCCGGGCACCATGACCTTGGCGATTCGGATCAAACTGCTGCAGAGCCAGGGCATCAACCGGCGCGTCCTGGCCTCCGGTGGCTACGATGAAATCCGCTTCGCCAAGCCGCTTTATGTCGGGGATACCGTCCATTTGGAAACCAAATGCATCGACAAGCGGCTCTCCAATTCCAAACCTGGGATGGGCGTTTGCCGGCTCTATTCGAAAATGTTTAACCAGGACAATGAGCCTGTGCTGACCATGTTCGACACAATCCTGGTGGAGGTCGATCCCGACCGTCCGGCTGAATAGCAGCCGCAAACAAACCCTCGTGAGATCGTTTATCGGGGCTTGGGTCGGTGGCCCGCGCCCGCTACAGTTTTATCAACGCAACAAACCTTTAGGAGGCGAAAATGGCTGGACCAGATATGGATTGGGCCGGACTGGTGCAGATGTGCACCGACAAGGGACTTTTGGCAAAGAAAATGTATGTGGTGTTCACCACTCCGACCAACGGCATCGGCCCGGTCATGGAGAACGTGGAGGAACATCTGGCCTTTCAACACGAGCTGCAAAACCGCGGCATCATGTTTGGGGCCGGGCCGTTCTCGGACGATGCCGAAAAGGATTGGGACGGCGAAGGCATGGTCATCATCCGCGCCGACAGTTTGGAGGAAGCCACCAAAATCGCCGAGAGCGATCCCATGCATTCCAGCGGTGCACGCAGCTTCCGCATCCGTCCGTGGCTGCTGAACGAAGGCAAAGTGACGATCGAACTCACCTTCTCCGACAAGGGAATGAAAGTCCTCTAGGGCCAAACCCCTCTGGGGTCAAATTCCTAAGGCCGGTAGATCACGTTCCCCGAGGTTTTGCGGGCCTCCAGGTCGATATGGGCCTGGCGGGCGTCCTTTAACGCATATTCGCTGCCGATCTCGATCTTGACGATGCCGCGGGCGACCAGGTCCATGACCTTATTCGCCCCGGTTTCCAGTTCTTTCCGATTGCGCACGTGGTTGTACATAGAGGTCCGCTGGAAATAGAGGGAGCCCTTGTGCATCAGATCAAACGGATCAACCATGGGAAAATTGCCCGACGCATTGCCGTAGCCGATCAGGAACCCCCGTTCCGCCAGGCAATCGAGTGAACCGGCATAGGTTGCCGCACCGACGCCGTCATAAACGACCGGCACGCCCTCGCCGTCCGTGATCTCCCGCACCCGTTTGGTGAAATTCTCTTCACTGTAATTGATCGTGTAATCGCAGCCGTACTTTTGGGCTAATTCCGCCTTTGCGTCCGAGCCCACTGTACCGATCACCGTCGCGCCCAAATGCTTGGCCCATTGCACCATGAACAAACCAACACCACCGGCGGCCGCCTGGATCAGGATCGTCTCGCCGGCCTTCACATCGTATGACTGACGGAGGAGATAGTGCGCCGTCAGGCCTTTCACCATCATGGCGGCGCCGTCCTCAAACGAAATTTCATCCGGCAGCTTAACCACGAACTCAGCCGGAATTAGCCTTGATTGCGCATAGGAGCCCATGGGTCCTGTGCCGTAGGCGACCCGGTCGCCAACGCTGACGTGGCTGACGTTCTCACCAATCGCTTCGATCACACCAGAACCGTCGCCGCCGATGATCGCCGGGAACTTATCACCGGGAATTTTGTAGGAGCCAGTGCGGTGATAGGTATCGCGAAAGTTCAGGCTCATGGCCTCATGGCGGAGGCGCACCTCGTCCGGACCCGGTTCGCCGACCTCGATATCCTCCCATTGTAGGACGTCGGGGCCTCCGTATTCATGGATGACGATTGCTTTGGTCATGATTTCCCTGTGTTTAAGAAGCGGCCAAGTGACGTAAATCTACTCAGCCTACCCCCCGCGCTCAACCATCTATCCCAGCAGGGGAGTTGAAAATCCGGCAATCCCGCCACACAATCTGTTACAAGGAGGGTAACCGTGATGATCAAAGTAAAAGACGTTCTCTACGCCCGCTTCCGGGCGCCGGACCTGGACAAGATGGAGGCCTTCCTGACCGCCTTTGGGTTGACCCGCTCGGCCCGGACGGAGACGGGGCTCTACATGCGGGGCACGGACCCCCATCACCACGCCCATATCACCGAGCTAGGCGATGAGCCCGCTTTCGTCGGCTTCGCCTTCGAGGCAAACAGCGAGGAAGACTTGGCCACGATTGCCCAGGCCGATGGCGCGTCTGACGTGGAAAATATCGATGAGCCCGGCGGCGGCAAACGGGTGCGCCTGACTGACCCGGACGGATTTCAGGTGGAAATTGTGCACGGGATCGAGGCGCCAGCGCCCCTGCCACTGGTCAATCACTATGACCGCAATTACGGCAGTGATCGCCAGCGCCGGGGGGAATTGGTCCGGCTAGAACGCGGGCCCGCGCAATGCAAACGGCTGGGTCACGTCGTTCTCAACATCACCGACTTCAGAATCACGGACGCGTTCTATAAGTCCCATTTCGGTATGGTGAGCTCCGACGAACTGACCAACGACGGCGGCGAGGTCATCATGGCCTTTAACCGGGTCGATCGGGGCCAGGATTTCGTCGATCACCACACGCTCCTCACCGTGCCGTCGGACAAACCCGGCTTGGGCCATATCGCCTTCGAAGTGGAGGATGTAAACGCCATCTATCTGGGCCATGAGCATCTGGTTGAACAGGGCTATAAACATTCCTGGGGAATCGGCCGGCATATCCTCGGCTCGCAAATCTTTGACTATTGGTTCGACCCGTATGATTTCCGGGTTGAACACTGGACCGATGGGGATTTGCTGAACGAGTATTCGCCCATGGGCACCATGCACGCCTCGCAAGCTCTGGAAGTCCAATGGGGCAGCACGGCGTCCAGCCGCCGGACCTAGGTTCTCAACGGCCGCGCCCCGGTCCGTCGAGGCCCACATCTTCCAGATGCCCGAACAGTTCCCTCAGTTTGGCCACGTCGGCGTTCGGTAACGGCGGTTTCAGGATGGAGGCCAGATTGGGGCCCAAATGATCCGGATTGCCGGTGCCGAACAGGATCACATCCGCGCCCGGCTGATGACGGACATAGCGGTAGCAGGCGTCGATCACGCTTTCCGCGCCGCCTTCATGCAACAGAAAGCCCAGCGGGTCAGTCGCATCCACCTTGGCCGGATCGAGATCACCCGTCCGGATCAGTTCCGCCACGTCACCCTGCAACCGGCCTGGCACGCTGAACAGACTGCGGACGGCGAACATGATCTGAGTACCGATCCCCAGCTCGACCGTCTTCGGAAACACCCGGCTCTCGGCGCTTTGGTTCATCAGGGAATAAGCCAGCATGACCACGTCGAAACAATTGTCTTCGAAGGCGCGTTGCAGCATGTCATGGCCGGGATCGACCTGGGCATACTCGCTCGCCGCCAAGTGCCGCAGCTTACCCTTTTCCTTTTCCTTCAACAGCGCCGGCACCACCTCGTCGATCACCCGGTCATAAGTCTTAAGGCTCAGCCCGTGGATATGGAAAATATCCACATAGTCGGTGTCCAGTTTCCTGAGCGAATCTTCCAGTCCGTCCAGAATATCCTGTGTATTGAAACTGTTGCCGCCCCAGACCGCGTGATGCTTGGTGGAGATCACCACCGAATCGCGGGGCACGGCCTTGATCGCGTCACCGACGATCTCCTCGGTGCCGTAGGAGCTCGCCGTGTCCAGCATATTGACGCCCAGGTCCATGGCCTGACGCACCAGGGCTACCGAGTGGTCGTGGCTTTTGCCTTGCGCCTGGCCCAGCCGTGAGCCTCCGCCGCAGCCCAAACCGGCCACGCTGACCTTCAATCCCGTCCGTCCGAGGGTGGTGTAGTCCATGATATGGCGCGCCCTTTTCCCGTCGTCTTCGATCAGGCTTAGCGCCTGGATTCAGCCGCGGCAAGGCCGTAGGATATTCGCCAACAAGTACCATCATCTCGGGGAGGAACATCATGGTAGAGAAAATCAGGCGGCTGGTAACCGGCCACAATGACGACGGCCAATCGGTCTTTATCTTCAACGGCGACGCAACGGCGGTGAAGGAAATGGAATCCATGCCGGGCCTAGCGCTGACCGACCTGTGGGTCACCAACGGCGCACCGGCCGACAATACCGGCAACGCGGACGTGGCCGACCGGCCCGTGGTTTTGGAACCGCCGGCCAATGGCACCATCTTTCGCATTGTCGAATTTCCCCCCGATTCCGCCTGGCGGGATTCCGCGGACGCCATGGAAGCGTTTGAATCCATTGGCGCCGGCCACGCCAAGGATACCGGTACGGACGATCCGATGATGCACAAGACCGCGACGGTGGATTACCTGATCGTCCTCAAGGGCGAGATTTGGGCGATCCTGGAAACCGAAGAGGTCTGCCTCAAGCAAGGCGACGTGATGATCCAGCGGGGCACCAACCATTCCTGGAGCGTACGCACCGAAGAGCCCTGCCTGCTGGCCGCCATCCTGGTGAACGCCGACCCGGTCTAGTTTCGTGAACCTCGCCGCCTTATTGGGGAAAGCCGCCCGCACCTGGGGCGACCGCCCGGCCCTGGCGCTGGGCGGCAGCCTGGTCTCCGACTACACGGAAACGGCGTCGCGGGTGGGGCGACTGGCCGGTGGCCTACGCGATAGTCTCGGCCTCGCGCCCGGTGACCGGGTGGCCATCGCCATGAAGAACTGCCCGGCCTACAGCGACGTGTTATTCGCCGCCTGGCACGCGGGCTGCACCGCCGTGCCCATGAACGCCAAGCTGCACGAGAACGAATTCGCCTACATGCTTGAACATTCCGGCGCGAATGTCTGCTTTGTCACGGGCGATCTGGCGGAGACCATTCATGCGGCGGCGGCACAGGCCGGTACGGACGTCCGGATCATCGACACAGCCGACAAAGACTATCAGGCGCTTTGCTCCTCGGACGGCGCTTCCTTGCAAGACGTTTCCCCCGACGACGTGGCCTGGCTGTTTTACACCAGCGGCACCACGGGCCGGCCCAAAGGCGCCATGCTGACCCACCGCAATCTGTTGATGATGACCGTCGGGTATTACGGCGATGTGGATCAATTGGGCCCCGGCGAGACCATCCTCCATGCCGCGCCCATGTCCCACGGCTCGGGGCTTTATATCCTGCCCTATGTGGCCAAGGGCGCGTGCCAGTTGATCCCGGAAAGCGGCGGTTTCGAACCGGCGGAGGTGCTGAACCTGTTCCGCACTTATCCGGAAGTGGGCTGCTTCTTCGCGCCGACCATGGTCACAAGGCTGATCAATGCACCGCAGATTGGCGACTATAACCCAGCCGACCTCAAGACCATCGTCTATGGCGGCGGGCCCATGTATGCCGAGGACTGCCTGAAGGCCCTCGACATTCTGGGGCCCAAGCTGGTGCAGATTTATGGCCAAGGGGAATCGCCGATGACCATCACCGCCCTCAGCCGGGATGCCCATTCGGACACCGCCCATCCCCGCTATCTGGAGCGGCTGGCCTCTGTCGGCACAGCGCGAACGGATTTGGAAGTGCGGATCACGGACAAGGACGACAACCCGCTGCCCGCCGGAGAAATCGGCGAGGTCTGCGTGCGCGGCGACGTGGTCATGCGGGGCTATTGGGACAACCCGGACGCCAGCGCGGAGTCCCTCAAAGGCGGCTGGCTGCACACCGGCGATATGGGCGTGCTCGACGCGGACGGGTTCCTGACCCTGAAAGACCGGTCCAAGGACGTGATCATTTCCGGCGGCTCCAACATTTATCCGCGCGAGGTGGAAGAGGTTCTCTTGCGCCATCCGGATGTGTTGGAAGTCTCCGTCGTCGGCGAGCCCCATGCCGACTGGGGCGAAGCGGTCATCGCCTTTGTCGTCCCTCGGCCCGGCGGCGCGCCGGTGGAGGCCGAACTGGATCAGCTGTGTCTCGACAATATCGCCCGGTTCAAACGCCCCAAGGCCTACCACCTGATCGACGCCCTGCCGAAGAACAATTACGGCAAGGTGTTGAAGACCGAACTGCGGGCGAAGCTTGCCGGGAAATAGGCCGCAAAAGTCGCCAATTTTCTCCGGGCCGACTCACCAAATGTTAACGAGTCTCCCCTAGGGTGTGATCATCCCCTTCACCCAGGAGATACGCGATATGTTTCTAGATTACCGGTGGGATCCTGCGTCCAAAATGTGGATTGTCGTGGATACCCGAACCAACCAGCTTATTTCCTCTCACTGGACGGCCAACGAGGCCATCGACTTGATTATGCGTCTGGAGGTCGAAAAAGACCAAGCGGCATAATAGCGGCGCTCCTCCGTTACGCCCGGACGCACAAACCGGCCTCACCGGCTCCCCCGCGGTGAGGCCGGTTTTCTCTTCTGCTAAAAAGATCCAAATTTTGGATCCACACCCAGAGTATGGCGGGCGGCCTTGGCGACGTCTCCTTTGGAATGCTCGTTGACCACAAAAGAAGAAAAAATCACATCGACATCCTGTTGGTTCGTTGAATACGGCAGCCGGAGAGTGATCGTATTCGCTTGTAAATCGTAGACATCCAACAGTTCGATGATAGAAATCCTGGCGTCTTTCAGCTCCAGCACCTCTCTATAGGATCGGGTCGCTGCGTTAGATAGGCTTTCGGGTTGAAGATTACCGATACTTTTTCCGGCCATTTCCATGGTTGAAATGTCAGCATAATTTCCGCCCCAATAACGGTAGACAAAATCCTCTCCCCCGTTGATTACATCTACGCACACACAATTTGGCGCAATTGCATAGTCAAGGTTGGAAATTCGAAAACGGCTATAATCCGGGGCGAATTGATCAGCCCGCAGTTCAAGCCACTGATCGAAAAGCTGAGCCAACTGGCTATACCGCTTCCGGTTGCCAGCCAAGATAAAGAACTCAGCCGCAGCAACCGACGTCAGCGTGGACGACGATTCACTCATGACAAATCGTTCCGGCTACAGCAAACAAGGCCTACTCCCTCGCATTCGGCCTTTCAGGTCATTCGTCTAAATGACCTCCGTTCAACTTCTTACAGCCATAATGATAAATATCATGATAGAAATGCGCCGCAATGAATACGTCGCATTTCGTTACCAATACTATGCCGGGATCACCGGCCATAGCGGACGGGATTAAATGAGATTACCCCTCGTTAATCCCGGCATACCGCCGCAGGCGGATGTCGGCCTGTTCTTTGTGGCCGGCGAAGCCTTCCAGGGCGCAGAGGCGCGAGCAATACTTGCCGATCTCCACCGAGGCCTCCTCAGTCACCTTCTGATAGGTATGGGTCTTGATGAACTTACCAACCCACAGTCCGCCCGTGTAGCGCCCGGCGGTCTTGGTGGGCAGCGTGTGGTTGGTGCCGATCACTTTATCGCCATAGGAGACGTTGGTCTCGGGGCCCAGGAACAGCGCGCCGTAGTTGGTCATGTTGGTGAGGAAGTAATCCGGGTCCTTGGTCATGACCTGGACATGCTCGGACGCGATCTCGTCAGCCACTTGAACCATTTCTTCGTATGAGTCGCAAACGATTACCTGACCATAGGTCTTCCACGCCTCCCCGGCGACCTCGGCGGTCGGCAGGATAGTCAACTGGCGCTCCACCTCTTTCATGGTTTCTTCGGCCAGAGCCTCGGAATTGGTCAGCAGCACCGCCGGGCTGGTCGGTCCGTGTTCGGCCTGGCCCAACAAATCGGCGGCGCACAATTCGCCATCCACGGTCTCGTCGGCGATAATCAGGGTCTCGGTCGGACCGGCCAGCAGATCAATACCCACCCGGCCGAACAATTGACGCTTGGCCTCCGCCACATAGGCGTTGCCGGGGCCGACCAGCATGTCGACCGGCGCGATTTCCTCTGTGCCGAGCGCCATGGCGCCCATGGCCTGGACGCCGCCCAGGCAGTAAATCTCGTCCGCGCCGGCCAGGTCCTGGGCGACGATAATCGCCGGGCTCGGCTTGCCCTGATAAGGGGGGGCGCAGGCGATGATCCGTTTGACGCCGGCCACCTTGGCGGTAACCACGCTCATATGCGCAGACGCGACCATCGGGTATTTGCCGCCAGGCACATAACAACCGACAGAGTTCACCGGGATGTTTTTGTGGCCGAGGATCACGCCGGGATAGGTTTCCTCCTCCACGTCCACCAGGGCGGCCTTCTGGATTTCGGCAAAGTTACGGATTTGCGCCTGGGCGAACTTGATGTCCTCGATATTCTGTTCGGTGACCTGATCATAGCACGCGTCTATCTCTTCGCGGCTGAGGCGGAATTTTTCCGGCGCCCAACCGTCGAACTTCTCGGAATAATCCCGAAGCGCCGCATCGCCCCGCGCCTTGATGTCATCGAGAATGCCCTCCACGGTCTGGCGCACCTGCGCTTCCGCCGTGTCTTTCTCCTTCTGAGATACGCCTTCCTTGAGCCAGCGCGCCATGATCTCCTCCACTCTTCGAAACGGGTGTGACTGTTGGGTGTTGAATACGGCGTCACTGCAGATTCTTCAAGCCGCTAACGGTCATTTGATCAAGCGTAGTGGCGTTTACACCGGCGCGATCACTTGCTACGGAGGACACATGCTACGGAGCGCACTTGCTACGAAGAAAGCAGAATTTTCGGGGAGGCGGCAGATGACCGATCAGATCGACACCAAGAAAATAGTCGCGGCAACGGACTTTTCCGGCCGGGTGGCGCTGGTGACTGGCGCAGGTAAAGGCCTGGGGCGAGCCTCGGCCCTGGCGCTGGCCGAGGCCGGTGCGCAGGTGATCGGGGTATCGCGAACCGAGGATGATCTGAAGGAGCTCCAGTCACACTTTCCGGACCGGATCGATTATTGGGTAGAGGACGTACTGGAAGAAGACCTCTATCCCCGGATTGAAGCCCTGCCCCGGCTTGATATCTTCGCCGCCTGCGCCGGGGCGAACCGGCCGCTGCCCATCGTCGAACTGTCCACCGAAGACATCAACTGGCTGATCGCGCTGAACATTACGGCCGTGTTCCGGGGCGCCCAGAGCGCAGCCCGGGCCATGCTGAAAAACAAATCGGGCGCGATCGTCATAATGTCATCCCAGATGGGGCATATAGGTGCGCCCAACCGGACGCTTTACTGCACCACCAAGCACGGGGTGGAAGGCCTGACCAAAGCATTAGCGGTGGAACTCGCCCCCAACGGAATCCGAGTGAACTCGGTCGCACCGACCTTCATCGACACGCCGATGACCCGGCCCATGTTCGAAAATAAGCAGTTCAAGGAGACGGTGCTCAACAATATTGCGCTCGGGCATTTGGGCACGCTGGAAGACGTGGCGGCGGCAGTGGTGTTCCTCGCCTCCGACAATTCAGCGATGATCACCGGGGATAGTCTGAAAGTGGATGGCGGCTGGACCGCCTGGTAGCTCTGGTCAACCTAGGCCAACCGGCCAAAACTAGACGGCGACGGGCTCCATGATTTTGGCGAGCTCCAGTGAAGACTTACGCAATTTGTTGATCTTAATCTTGCCGAGATTCTGATCCAGTTTGACCAGGTTGGAACGCAGGGACGTCATCTCGCTGCCCAAGAGATCAATGGCCTCCCGAAACGTCTCAATCGACTCTTTCTGCCGTGCCAGGGCTGTTTCCATCTTTTGAACGGAACGTTGAAGACGGCGGAATTGGTACTGTCTTTGATGATCTTGCGGCAGTTCAACAACGCTCATGGTCACACCCGTTTATTACATTTTGTTACATTGAGATACTTCATGTTACGTTCAGCCTAGTAAGGCCCCTGAACACAGGCAACGAAAAACCCGTTATTTTTGCGATTTTTCCGGTTTTTCATGGAATTCATTAACAACTGGCGAAGTATTGGCCGGGCCTATGAAACCTGGAATAGAACCACTAGGATATTTCCCTAATTTTCGCCTAAGCTTGGCTGAGGTAAGTCGAATCATGTCAGCGGAGAGTATGGGCAGTTAACCGGCGGCGGGAGCAAGAACAATGAGCAACGATGAGTTGGAGATTGAGCCATCAGAACTCGATGAGATGACCCATCGGGAACTGGGTCTTATATATGACGATTCCACCCGGACCACTCTATTCACCAAAGGTATTCAATGGAGAACAGTGGGCTCGACGCTGATCATTTTCATCGCCATGGTCGGTCTCGCCAAATTTGTTTCCAGCGCCGCAGACTTTGTCCGTATCCTCAAAGTCGCGATCATCCTGTCTTCCATGGGCGCGATTTTCATGCTGGTCATTTTTCAATTCTGGAAGCACGCCGAGGGTCAGAAAATTCGCGCCGTCGAGCGGCAGTACTCCAGCCTATTCCGGGGAATCCGGATGAAGAAATCCCGGCTGGAGGCCAATATCCACCGCTATCTCTTGCTGACCTTCATGATCCTGGTCTTGCTGGCCGGCGCCTTTGTCGCCATTACCGCCATCGACAAGATAAGCTAGGGTCCAGAGCGTAACAGCTCACATGGTCAGATGTCGGGCGGAAATCACCACAATCCCGACCACGGTCACACCGACAAAAAACAGCGGCGGTGACCAACGCCAGCCGATCACATGACTGGGCACGCCGGTTACACGCGCCATAAAGAGCGTCGTGCCGGAGAACGGCGAAATCATGGTGCACATGCCCCAGCAGCCGAGGTACGTCAGCCCCACGATCCAATCGGTCAGACCCAGAGCTTCCGGGGGAAAAATCGCGCTTAAGGAAATTACCAAAATCACCGGGTGCAGGCCCGCCAGACTGGTCACCGTAAACGTGAGGATCAGCAGGATCAGCTTGGCGTCCGCCCACGGCACCAGCTGGTTCAGCCCGGCGCTCAGATCGGCCGAAGGCAGAATGTGGGAAATGCCGACACCAAACATGGTCGCCGCGCCAAACATCATGGTCTCGTTCCGCATACCGGGCAACCCCGCGACCACGCCACGGGCCAGGCCGCTCAAGCTAACCCCCTCCAGCTTCAAACGGTCCGATTGGATTTTGTACCAGAGAAGCGCGAAAGGCGGCGCGACGATGCCGAGCGTGATCGGGATGGAAACCAGCAGCATCTCCGCCGGGGTCACCACAAGAACAATCAACGCTAGAAGGATGATAGCGGCGAGCGCCGTCGCGCGGCCATCAAATGCCGGTGGCCCGTCGACTACCCGCCGGCTGCCCCGGCGCAGGAACAGCCGGTCAAAAATCCACGCGGTCAAAATAACCAACACCGCCATAAGAAAACCCGTGGGCGCCAGCTCGCCCCAACTTAGGCTGGGCAGCGCCACCAGAACCACGACCATGCCGATATAGAACGGCGACCAGCACGATGCACTGGTAAACCCCTGCATCAAGGCCACCGATAACCGGCGCTTCTGCACCGGGTCCTCTTGTTTTTCCAAGACGGTGGTCAATAGGCTGAGCCCGGCCAAATTGAGGACAGTGCCCAGAAAGTGCGCGCCGAACGCCAGATAAAGGAACCGCTTCCCCGGCGTCTGCTCGACGATATAGGAGCGAACCGACTGGAGGGATGGGCTCCGTTCCACCGGGTATTTCAGCCAGGAGATGGCGAAAAATAGCAACAGGAAGATGCTCGCCCGGGCGGTGCCGTCGATCACGATCGCCCGCCACTCCCCGGATATGGCTGCGCTGACCAGTGCGACGCCAATCATCACCAGTCCGGCGATCATTTGCCCCCGCGGCAGATCGGTAAACTGCAGGATAAGAAACAGAATAATCAAACCCGTCAGCACCGGGCGCAGTTCGGGTCCATAGACGAATGCGCTAATAACGGTCAGCACCGAAATGGCCACATAAATCCAGGCGGAAACGGTATTACGCATGTCCGCCTGCGCTGACGATTGCGGAGAGAATTTCTTCGGAACGGATCATTTCGCCATGGCCGGGATTGCAGTGGCGGGCATTGTCATGTTTGATCTCGTGAAGATCAAACCAATTGACCTTTTGACAAAGGAACCACCACCATGATTGATCCGCGCACGGAATTTGACCAGCTCGTCGCCGCCAACCGAATTCTTGCCCGGGAGGATGTCGTCGACTCCTTCGGGCATGTGAGCCTGCGTCATCCGGACGATCCGCATCACTACGTCATGTCCCGCTCCCGCGCACCCGAATTGGTGGAATTTGACGACTTTATGGAGTTCGAGCTGGACGGTGAGGTGATCAACGATGATGGCCGCATGCCCTATGGCGAACGCATGATCCACGGCGCCATCTTCGAGGCCCGGCCGGAAATCAACGCGGTCGTCCACAACCACGCGCTGGAGGTCCTGCCCTTCACCATTACCGATAACACCCTCAGACCGGTGGTTCATACCGGTTCAGTGATAGGAGAAACCATCCCCACCTGGGATATCCGGGATAAATTCGGCGAGAACACGGACATGCTGGTCCGCACCATGGAACAAGGCCGCGATCTTTGTTCCACCATGGACGGCAATCAGTGCGCGCTCATGCGGGGGCACGGCGCCGTGGTCGCCGGGCGGACTCTGAAGGAGGCCGTGATCACCGCCATCTATCTACAGATCAACGCCAAGGTTCAGACCATCGCTATGGGCATGGGCACCCCGAAACCACTCAGCAAAGGGGAGATCGACGGCTGCGCTCAGGTTCAGTTCTCGCCTCTGGGCGCCGATCGTATGTGGGAGCATTTTTGCATCCGTGCGGGCGTGGAGCCCTGCTAAGACTTAGGCGCTAGCCTCGCAAGCGGGACCGCAACTGCTGATCCGCCGCGTGATACGCCTCTTCCGGTGATTGGCCCGCTTTGATCTCCGTGAGACCCCAGGCCACATCTGCGTGATATCCCTCTCCGTCCCGTCGAATAGATGCGCCGGCCAAGGCGGCCGAGAGAAGCTTGGCCGTCTCTTCGATCTCGTCGAGACCAGACACATTGTAGAGCACGCCAAATGTCGCCGCCCCCAGATAGCCGATGGGCCCAGCCTCGGCGACTTCGGCCACCAGCTTTTCGGCAACAGCTGTCAGCAGCCCATCATGAACCGCAATCCCGTGGGTGATGCGCAAGCTTTCCATATCGCGGAGGCCCAGAACCAGCAACGTACTGGGATCGCCGGTCTGTTGCACATGATTGGCCGCCTGACGAAGAGACCGGAAAAATGCCCGCCGGCTCGCCACAGGCAGGAACGAATCCTCATCCGCCGCCGCCAACAAATGACCTTCCCTTTGCCGGGCGACGTCCAGATCCCAACGCAACGTGTCCATCTCGTGGAACAGCAGGGTCATCGCCTCTTCCACCTTCGGCGTGAACTCGCCCTTCGGCACACCCAACACAAAGGTGGCGTCCTTGATCTGCTCTTCGGTTCTGGGATTAGGTTTAGCGCGCTCCCGCCCGCTTTGAGCGTAGCCGCCTTGGTGATCGGCGGCGCGCCGGTCGGTAATACTGCGATATCGATGTACGCCGCCGACTTCGGCCATGCGGGATCGTCCGTTATTCGGGGTTCAACAAGCTAGCATGAGCAGCTTAGCAGAGCCAAATGGCGCTTGTGAGTCGGGTAAAGCCCTGACCTGATCAAATACTGCGGGAACGGCCTTCCCAGTATTCTTCCCGAATCGCGTTCTTTTGAATCTTGCCCACCGCTGTTTTTGGCAGGCTGTCGACGAACTTGATCATCCGGGGACGCTTGTGCCGGGCCATCCGATCCGCGCAGAAGTTAATCAACTCTTCTTCCGTGACGGTTTGACCCACGCCCAAGACGATGTGCGCCGCCGGCAGCTCCCCCCAATGGTCGTCAGGAATACCGAACACCGCACATTCATTGACGGCATCGTGCTGGTAGAGCACGCCTTCAATTTCCGTTGGATAGACGTTTTCCCCGCCGGAGATGATCATGTCCTTGGACCGGTCCACCAGGAACAGAAAACCGTCTTCGTCCAGAAAGCCTACGTCGCCGGTTCTAATCCAGCCGTCGGCTGTAAACGCCGCCTCGGTTTCCTCCGGCTGTTTGTAATAATGCATCATGACATTGGTTCCGCGAGACGCGACCTCACCGATTTCACCGGCCGGCAACGGACGGTCATCGGCCCCCAGAATTGCTAAATCCAGATCGGAATACGCCTTGCCCACGCTTTCCGGCTTTTCCAGGTTCGCCGCCACCGGCCGCACGGTTAAATTACCGGCCTCCGTCTGGCCGTATTGTTCCTGCCAGGTGACATTTGGCAGGATTTCCATCTGGCGGCGAAGCTGCGCTTCGCTGGTTGGAGACGCCCCGAAGTTCATATAGCGCAGCGTCTTAAGCTGTTCTTTCGAAAACTCCGGATGGCTGATGATCCCGTTGATCTGGGTGGGCACCATGAAGGCCGCCGTAATCCCGTGTTTTTCACACAAATCCATGAACACTTTCGGATCCCAGGCCGGCATCAGCACACAAGTCAGCCCCAACAGAATACCCGTCTGCATCCAAATCTGTAGCCCAGCGATATGAAACAGCGGCGAGGAGCAACAGATGATATCGGTATCTTCGATATCCATTTCCCGTGCGGCGCGGACCGAGCCGATCACCCGGGACGCATGGCTGACCACCGCTCCCTTGGGAAAGCCCGTCGTACCGCCCGTGTAGGTTATGCAATAGGCATCAGAGTCGGCGATCGCGACATCCGGTTTGGTATCCGGTGCATCGCCCAGGAAATCTTTATACGCCTCAACGCCCTCAACCTCCGCTTCGCCGCCGAACACGATGACTCGCTTAAGAACCGGCACTTGGTCACGTATCGCGAGAACATTTTCCAGTAGATTGGCGTGGACGAAAATTGCTTCCACGTCGGTGCGATTGATGACGGCGGCCAGTTCCTCGGGCGAAAATCGGGCCGACAAATGAGCCAGAACGCCGCCAGACTTAGCCGCGCCGAAGAATATCTCCAGATAGTTCAGCTGATTGGCCGACATAATCGCCACATTGTGCCCACGGGCGAGGTCCGCCGCCATCAGCGCATTGGCAAACTGGTTGGCGCGGGCATCCAGTTCCCCATAACTGAACTGCTCGTCTCCACAGATCACGGCCGTTTTGTCCGGCGCGCGGGCGGCCGCGTTTTCCAGGATATCTCCGGTAAGCATTTTTTCTCCCTGCCCCGATTGTTCGCGCCCGAACAGCTTGTGGACATTATCTTTGTGTCTCTCTAGCATTCAAGATAAATCCCGATGGAAGAACAAGACCGAAGCCGGGGGCCTTTTGAGTTTCAACGTCAAAATTAGGGGAAAAGACGCCACCGTCGCCGTGGAGATGGGCCGGACGATTCTGGAATCCGCTCAGGCCCAGGGTATCGACTACCCACACGGCTGCCGGTCCGGCAATTGCGGCGCCTGCAAATCCTTTCTGCATAGCGGCGAAGTGGAAATGTCGCCCCGATCCAAGTTCGCGTTGACCGACGAAGAGGAACAACGAGGCTTGATCCTGGCCTGCCGATCCGTGCCCTGGTCCGACTGCGAGATCGAACCTGCCAGCCAGGACGAATTCATCATGCTGGCAAGCCGGCAGATGATCTGCCGGGTGGCCGCACTGGAAGATGCAACTCACGACATCAAGATCGTCCGCATGGAGGTCGAATCCGGTGGGCCCTATGACTTCTATGCCGGACAATTTGCAGAGCTTACCTTTCCAGGCCAGCCGGCCCGGGATTTCTCCATGGCCAACCTGCCCGACGACGAGGTGCTGGAATTCCATATCCGGCTCGTCCCCGGCGGCTCGGTCTCCCCCTATGTGGCGAACGAGCTGAAGGTGGGGGACGCGGTGGCGCTGAAAGGCCCGTTCGGCGCGGCCTATTATCGGGACACCCATGCCGGGCCGATCATCGCGGCGGCTGGCGGTTCGGGCCTGGCCCCCATCAAGTCGATCATCGAGACCGCGCTCCGAGGTGGTGCGCGCCAAGATATCTTTCTCTATTTCGGTGTCCGGGACGAACAGGATATCTATCTGGAAGATCACTTCACCCGGCTGGCGATCGATCATCCCAACCTTAACTTCATTCCGGTGCTGTCCGAAGCCTCCGGCGAAACCGACCGGCGCACGGGTTTTTTGGCGGACGCGATGGCCGCCGACTTTTCCGATCTGGACGGGTTCAAGGCCTACCTTGCGGGGCCGCCCATAATGGTGGAAACATCGGTGGAGAAACTAAAGGCGCTGGGCCTCCGAGACCAGGACTGCCACGCTGACGCCTTCTATACGGAAGCCGAGAAAGCAGCGCTGAACGATTAAACCAAGGGAGAGAGACGTGAGCGAACAGCATCTGGCGGGACGGACCGCCATCGTCACCGGCGGCGGGCGCGGCATCGGCAAGGCCATCTGCGAGAACCTCTCCAAAGCCGGGGCCTCTGTCATTGTCGCCGACAACGGTGGAGCGATAGACGGCGAGCCGGAAGAGCCCAACATTGCCAACATAGTCGCCCAAAATCTGCCCAGTGAAGCCGTTGCCTTTTCCGACAGCGTCGCGTCGTCGGACGCCGCGAAGGCCATGGTGCAGCTTGCCTGCGATACGTTTGGCGGCATCGATATCATCATTAACTGCGCAGCCATCCTGCGGGACGGCCTGGTCTTCAAAGGCGCGCCCGAGGACTGGGATACGGTCCTCCGCAACAACCTGTCCGCCGCCTATTATTTGATCAATGCGGCGACGCCGGTGATGCGCCAGCAATTCAAGGACGGCCGCGGCGATGGGGAAGCCTACAATTGGGGTCGGATCGTCAACATGGGTTCCACCGCCGGGCTCTATGGCAACTTCGGTCAGGCCAACTATGGCAGCGCCAAAGCCGGCCTGTTTGCGCTGACGCGGATTGCGGCCATGGAGATGATCCGATCCAACGTCACCGCCAATTTGGTTGCGCCCTTCGCCCATTCCCGGGTAACCGACATGATCCAGCCAGCCAATGACGAACAGGCGGAATACAAAGCCCGCGCCATGAAGGTTTCCCCCGATCATGTGGCCACAGCCGTCGGCTATCTATGCTCTGACAGGGCGGCGGCGGTGACCGGCCAAGTGTTCGGTGTGCGTGGCCGCGAGGTCTTTGTGTTCTCCCAGCCCCGCCCCGCGGCGACCATCAGCCGCCCCGATGCCGACTGGACCGTCGATAGCCTTGCCGAGGCGGTGGATGCGGACCTCAAGTCGAAATTCACTGACTTGGCGACCGACCTGGAAGCCTTTAATACTGATCCCATTGTTTAGGAGGGTTTTGTGACAAACGTCCAACAGGTCGAAACCATTGACCAATGGCGGGACATGCCGGAAGAATATAAAGAGGCGTGTTCCAAGCTGGTGATCAGCCACGCCATCAACGAACTCTACGGCTCCCGCGTTTATGATGAACCGGCAATTTCCTGGGCGCCCAATCCTTACGCCAAGTGGATGGTCTGCCGCGTGGTGATGGAGGAATACGGCCACCACTACCGGTTTTTCGAATTGGGCGTGGAGATGGGCATCCCGGAAGAGGCCATGCTGCCAGAAATGACTGCGAAGTCGCCGTTGTCGATCATGGATTTGGAGCTCACCACCTGGGAACAGTTTTGCACCATAAAAATGATCGGAGACCTGGGTGAAATCCTGCAGGTGGAGGACCTGGTGCAAGGGTCTTTTCACCCGTTACGAAATCTCGCCCGCATGACCATGCCGGAGGAACATTTCCACAGCGAGTTCGGGGAGAACTTCTGCGCCGATATCTGTCAGGAACCGGGCGGCAAAGAGAAGATCCAGGCAGCGATTGACCTGATCTTTCCGCACATGCCGGCCTTTTTCGGGCGGTCCGGCTCGAAGAATAATGAAATTTACCGAAAATGGGGCCTCAAAAAGCGTACCAACGAAGAGATGCGCGCCGACTATGTGGCCCGCGCGAAGACGGTCGTAGAACGGCTGGGCCTCACCCTGCCCGAGGTCGACCTGAGCGCATACGGCTAATTCCAAGGGAGTAGGAACATGAAGATTTGCCGCTTTGACAATGACCGGTTGGGACTAGTGCAGGATGATCAGGTTCTGGATGTTACAGATGCACTGCAAGTCATCCCGCCGATGGCCTGGCCGGCGCCGATGGGTGACGCGTTGGTCGCCAATCTCCCGGCGGTCATGGCGGAGATTGAAAAGCTCGCCCCCAATGCGTCATCCAAGTCTTTAGCCGATGTAGCGCTGAAGGCGCCGGTGGCCAACCCGTCCAAGATCATGGGTGCGCCCATCAATTACCAAAAGCATATCGATGAAAGCAAAGTAGATGACGGCATCGTCTCCAAGCGGGATATCAGCCATATCTCCGATTGGGGCATGTTTCTAAAGGCCAACAGCTCCCTGGTCGGGGCCAGCGAGGGTGTCGCGCTCCGCTTCACCGATGCGCGCAACGATCACGAGATGGAACTGGCGGTGATCATCGGCAAGACCGGCACCAATATCTCTGTCGAAGATGCTGGAGACTATATCGCCGGGTACGCCATCGGCCTGGACATGACCACGCGTGGCCCGGAATTGCAGAGCTTCCGCAAATCAGCTGACACTTATTCTGTCCTGGGCCCGTGGCTGGTGACCAAGGACGAGATCGGGGATCACAACGCCCTGGACCTCAAAATCTCGGTCAACGGCGAGGTGCGCCAGGAGTCCAATACAGCCGATCTGGTCTACAATGTGGAGAAGCTGATCGAATACACATCGGAGCGCTACACGCTTTATCCCGGCGACATCATCATGACCGGCACACCCGACGGCGTCGGTCCCGTGGTCGCCGGCGACGTGATGCACTGCGAATTGGAAGGTGTTGGCGTCATGGATGTGAAGGTGCGCAACGCATAATCCGGTCCAAACAGCGCGGAATTTTCCAGGTGTCATCCTGTTTAACTTGACTTCATTTTGGATTCAGGATGGGCTGTCTCCGTAATCTTCAACATGGGAGGGAAACTCATGAAATCACTCTTAATCGGCGTATTCGCCGCCGGTCTGGCCTTTAGCGCACACGCGGGCCAGTCGGTCACCTATCAAGTCGATGGCAAGGACTATGAAGGCTACATGGCCAAAGCGTCCGGCACGTCCAAGGGCCTAGTCCTCATTGTTCACGATTGGGACGGGGTCGATAAGTATGAAGAAACCCGCGCCGAGATGCTGGCCAAGCTGGGCTATGACGCGTTCGCCGTCGATCTGTTCGGCAAGGGCAACCGACCGCAAGAAGTAAAGGCCAAACGGGCGCTTACCGGAAGCCTGTATAAGAACCGCGACCTGATGCGCAAGTTGCTGGTTGGTGGTCTGGAGACCGCGCGTAAATCCAGCTCCGGCAAAACCGTGGTGATGGGCTATTGCTTCGGCGGCGCGGCCGTTCTCGAAATGGCGCGTTCGGTCAAAGCCTCCGACATCGCCGGCTACGCCACTTTCCATGGTGGACTGTCCACACCCAAGGGACAGAGCTATCCCGACAATACGGCGCCGATTTTGGTCGCCCATGGCGGCGCCGACACGGCGATCACCATGGATCACGTGGCCGCGCTGTCCAAGGAATTGGAGGCCAAGAAGATCAAATATCAGATCGAGGTCTATTCGGGTGCGCCCCACGCGTTCACCGTGATCGGCTCCGGCCGGTACCGGAAGGTCGCGGACGAACAATCCTGGTCGGCATTCCAGGATTTCCTGAACACCAATCTGCCTGGCAGTTAAGCCGCCCCCAGATTTAGGAATGATAGGCCGGAGGCGCTGACGCCTCCGGCCTTTTCTTATGTACTGTTCGGTTTGACCAATCCGCCTGCATCTCCATAATCTTGGTAAAACCACCTTACAGGGAAGGAAGACCGGCATGTCACCCGTCATCGACGTTCATACACATATGCTCAACGACAAATGGCTTGAGACCATCCTCAAGCACGGCGGCGACTACAGCCTAAAGGAATTAGGCGGCCAGCGCGTTGTCCACTACGAAGGCGCGCCGTTCATGACCCTGATGGACGGCATGTTCGACTATGCCGAACGGATCCGCGCGATGGACGCCGCCGGGGTGGATATCGCCATCGTGTCCCTTACTTGCCCGAGTGTCTATTGGGGTGGCGAGGAAATCAGTGTCGCCACCGCACAGATGATGAACGACGACATGGCGTCCCAGCAGGAAACCTATCCGGACCGTATCCGCTTCTTCGCGACACTGCCTTGGCAGTATCCGGACGCGGCCATTGCGGAACTAAACCGGGCCAAAGGCAAAGGCGCGGTCGGCGTGTTCGTCTCCGCCAACGTGACCGGCCTATCCCTGACCGATCCGTTGTTCGCCCCCATCTGGCAGGCGATTGACGAGAGCGATCTGCCGGTGCTGGTGCATCCCGGCGCACCCCCCGGTGTCGGCCAGATGGACATGGGGAAATACAATCTAGCCTTCTCCGTCGGCTTTATGTTCGACACCACCCTGGCCGTGGCGCGGATGATCTATGACGGGTTCTTCGACCGCTACACAAACGTGGATATCATTGCGTGCCATGCGGGTGGCGCATTGCCTTACCTCCAAGGCCGGTTCGACACGGCGTTTGACAATATGCCGCCGTGCCGGGACGTGATCACCGAACATCCCAGCACTTATTATGAGCGGCTGTACTTTGATTCAATCGCCTATACCCAGGAAGCGCTGGAACTCTGCCTCCATGTCTCCGGCGAGGACCGGCTGCTCTATGGGTCCGACTACCCCCATAACGTAGGCGACATGCCGGGCTGTCTGGCGCGGGTGGACGCCCTGCCCCAGGGTGTGCGGGCCAAGGTGCGGGGCGGCAATGCCCAGCGCCTTTTCAAACTTTAAGGCCCTGACCGATGGCTGATCCCGCCGTTGACCGGCTGCTGAAGATCGATAGTGGCGCCGTATCGGACGCCTTGGACTCGATTGGCCTGTGGGGCACGGTGAACGAGATCAAGCCCGCCGCGCCTTCCAAGCGGATCGCCGGGCGGGTGCAGACAGTTAAGCTGGGCCCTGTCACGGATCAGGTACAGCCGTCGCATTTGTGTTCGGAAGCCGTCGATGCGGCGAAACCGGGCGACGTCATCGTGGTGGAAAACCGGGTCCGCCCGGACGCCGGGGGCTGGGGCGGTATTCTGTCTGCGGCGGCTGCAACCAAGGGCCTGGCCGGCACCATCGTCGACGGCGCGGCGCGGGATGCGGATGAAAGCCTGGAAATGGGCTATCCGGTCTTCGCCACGTCGTTCATCACCTCGACCGCGCGGGGACGGATTTCCGAACACGCCTGGAACGTGCCGATTATGATGGGCCGGGTGCATGTCGAACCGGGCGATCTTGTCATCGCCGATAATTCGGGCGTGGTGTTCATCCCCAAATCACGGGAAGACGAAGTGATCACCAAGGCCGAAGCCATCGCCGCCAAAGAAGCCGCCATGGCCGAAGCCGTCAAAGCCGGCAAGCCGGTCTCCCAGGTTATGGGCGGCGATTACGAGAACATGCTGAAATCGGACGACTAACCGGTTACAGCCCGGTATCCACATCCTTCTCTTCGGATGTCATCTCCAACCCGGCATTCGCCGCCTCTTCCAGAAGCAGAGTCGCGAAATCATCTTCCAGGTGTCCCCGGCCGATGATCGACTGCACGCATTCGCGCGCCGCCGCCGTGACCGGCATAGGTACGCCCAACTCCCGCGCGGCGGCGAGACCTAAATCCATGTCCTTGCGCAACAACGGCGGGGTAAACGTCGGCGTCATGTCCAGGTTCACATAGGCCGGCGTCTTATAGGTCGTGAACATGGAGCCCATGACGCTGTTGTTGATGAAGTCCAGGAAGGCGTGACGGGGCACACCGCCCTTTTCCGCCAGCACGGTAATCTCCGCCATGTTTTGCGCGACCACGCCCAACATGACGTTGTGGCAAATTTTGACCATCCGGGCCAATTCGCCCTCGCCGACGTAAGACACGCCGCGGCCGATGGCTTCCAGGAAGGGCCGCGCTTTTTCGAACGACGCCGCGTCGCCCGAGGCCACGATGGAGAGCTTACCGGCGACAACCACATGGTGATTACCGCTTACGGGCGCGTCGATCATTTCGGTGCCGACGGTCTTGGCGAATTCGCGGACTTTCTTGGAAGACTCTTCGTTGATGGACGTGCAGTCGATGAGCATGCCCGGCGTCTGATCGCCCTGGGACAGAACGCCGTTTTCGCCCATGGCGACTTCCTCGAAATCTTTCGGGCCGCCCACCATGGTGAAGACCACATCCCGGTCTTTCAGTTCCGCCGGGGAATCCACCACCTTGGCGCCGAACTCCGCCAGGGGGTCGGCCTTGGCCCGGGTCCGGTTCCAAACGGTCACATCCGCGCCGGCATCCAAAAGCCGCTTCGCCATGGCAAAGCCCATGCGGCCTGTGCCGATCCATCCAACCGTCAAATTACTGAGTGCGCTGTCCGCCATGTGTAGGTTCCTTCCCTGTCTCCCGGCCCGACCGGGCGTGCAATCAACTGAAATAACAATGACTTACCCTGCCGCGTCGTAAACATTCGTTCTATGCAAACGATTGCAGAGCCTCTATACCTGTGTATAGCATTCTAAACCAAGCGATGAAAACCACGGAAATCATGGGTCTTTATCATGGCTGAGACAGGATCGAGATCACGGGTCACGCTGCGGGATATCGCCACCGAAGTGGGGGTCCATCCGTCCACCGTGTCGAGGGTGCTGAACCCCAAGACCCGGGGCATGGTCACCGAGGAGATCGCGCAAAAGATCGATTCTGCTGTCGAGAAACTGGGCTACCGGCCCAACGCCTTCGCGCAGAGCCTGAGGACCAATCGCTCATACACGGTGGGTGTTTTGGTGCCGGACCTGACCAACGCGGCCTTCACGCCGATCATCAAGGGCATCGACAATGTGATGGAGGAAGCCGGCTACAGCGTGCTGGTCGCCAATACCGACAATGTCACCGACCGGGAACGGCGCAACGTGGAGAAATTCCGCGAGCGGCACGTGGACGGGCTGGTGATCGCCACCGCCCATCGTCAGGACTCGCTGATCGACGATTGCCGGGCGGAAGGCACGCCCTTTGTCTGCGCCGTGCGCTCGACCACCGATATCGGCGTCTCCTCCGTTGTCAGCGACGAAAATCTGGGCGGCGCGATGATCGTTTCCCACCTGGCGCAACTCGGCCACTCCAAGATCGCCTATGTGGGCGGACCGCAGTTCCTTTCCACCGGCTATGAGCGCTATCAGGGCATTGTGCAGGGATTGCGCGATAAAGGCCTGGACCTGGACGACGAGCTGGTCACCTTCGGCGAAGCCTTCACCGAGGAAGAAGGCCGCCGCGCCGCCAACAAGCTCCTCGCTACCCGCAAGAAATTCACCGCGCTGGTCGCCGCCAACGATCTGATGGCGCTCGGTTGCTACGACGAGTTGGCCGCCGCCGGGCTCAAATGCCCGGACGATAGTTCCGTGGTCGGTTTTGACGACATGCCCTTCGCCGGCAAATTCAACCCGCCGCTCACCACCATCCAGACGCCGCTGCTGGACGTCGGCGCCGAAGCCGCGCGCATCCTGTTGGATCAGATCGACAATCCGGACACGCCCGCGCGCTCAATCAAACTTCGGCCCGAATTGATTGTGCGGGAGAGTACAGGTGGAGTGGCCAGCTAGTTGCACCAGATTTCTGACTTTATTAATGTATGTCAATCTTTGACATAGGAGCCAAACATGTCGACCAACGTCAGCTTGATCCCCGAATTGGAGTCATTTGCCAAAGCCTGCGTCGAAGAGGGCCGCTATAACAATGTGAGTGAAGTTGTCCGCGAAGCCCTGCGCCGTCTCCAGGACGCGGAGCAACGCCGAAAGGAATTCAACTTTATGCTGGACGAGGTATACCGGGACGTGGAGGAAAATGGGACGATCTCTCTGGACGACGCTCTAGATAACGTGGATCGGACGATCGAAGCCTCCAGCCGATGACATCTGCGGTCCTTTCACGGGCAGCTGACAACGATTTGGAACAAGTAGCCCGGTGGATTGCCAAAGAGGATTTCCAAGCGGCAAAGAATTTTAGGCAATCCGTTGCAGAAGCCGGCCGCCGCCTATCCGATCACAAAAATCTTGGTGTCGAACGGCCTGATTTAACCGCCAGGGAACCCGCTTTCTCGTTTTAACGGGGTTTCCCTACGTTCTTGTCTATGACCCCAAACGAGAACCAACCCTCATCCTCCGCATCCTGCACACCTCCCGCGACCTGCCGGAGTTGCTGGGAGAGTTGTAATTAATTTGTCGTCGCGCCGCCAAGGTCCTGGCGCACATACTCCCCATCCTTTTGCGTGACGAGCTTGGTCTGTGAATCGACCGCGCTGATCAGAGTGACGTCCTTGCCAGTATTGAAATAAATGGCGGAATCCGTCGGCCAGACGCTCGGATCGGGCGAGGCGCCGAACTCGGCTCCATAGCCGAGGTTAAAACGGGAAATCATATCGGGAAGAGCCTCCAACATATCGGCAGGCAAGCTTTCCCGATTAAAGCTGCCGCCCCGGCCTAACAACATTCTGGAGATGTCGTTGTACCGCCCGTTATGGCGAACCAGAAGCTTCCACACGTCCAGCATGATCGGCGATAAGGGGAACCGGTCTCCCTTGTTGATCGCGAGAAGCATCAGCAACCGGCGAAGTTCCTCGATCAAATCCGCCGGCCGCATATCGCTCTCAGGAAGATCAGCGACGACAAATCCCAAATCTAGGGTGGCGGCAATTTTCCGAATTTCATCGTCGCCCGGGGCGTCGGCGGAGAGATATCTCTCGCCGTGAAAGCCCCTGTTGCGGAGGATCCCCACGGCGATGGCAACACCAACGATGAAGACAAACATCCACAACACGTCCCAATAGTCGGAAACGGCTTGCGCCTCATCAGCCATTTATGCCTCCGGTTCTCTGTGTATGGGGGATACACCCACCACACAGAGTATAGCACCTAAGGCAGCGCTGCAGACCAGTCCTTGGTCTCGATGATTTCCTTCAGCCGGCGCAGGAACGCCGCCGAGTAGGCGCCGTCGATGGCCCGGTGATCAAACGCCTGGGTCAGCACCCCGATCGGCCGGATCGCCATCATGTCTTCACCGTCCACGTTCACCACCCAAGGCCGTTGGGTGATGGCGTCCGTCGACAGGATCGCCACCTGCGGCTGGTTGATGATCGGCGTGGTGAAGTACGTGCCGAACGAGCCGTTGTTTGAAATCGTGTAGGTCGCCCCGGCATAGTCGTCCGAGGTCAGCTGATTGCTGCGCGCCCGATTGGCCAAGTCCGCCACGGCGCGGGCAATCTCCACCGCCGTCATGGCAGAGGCATTTTGGATTACCGGCGCGACCAGACCTTCGAAGTTCAGATCAACCGCAATCGAGAGATTGACGCTGTCGTGGACAACCAGATTATCGCCCTCCACATGGGCGTTAATGTTGGGGAACTCGGCAATCGCATCGCAGACGGCCCGGGCGATGAACGGCAGGTAGTTGAGCGAAAACCCTTCCCGCGCCTTCCAGGCCGCGCCTTTGGCTTTGCGCGCCCTGTCGACGCCGGAGAAATCCACCTCCATGCCCTGATGAACGTGCGGGCTGACGGTCTTGGAGCGAACCATGTGTTCCGCCGTCATCTGGCGGATGCGGTTGAACGGAATGACCGTCCGACCGTCCCCTGATCTGGGAGCTGGCGCCGGCGCAGGAGCGCTCGGCCGGGCCGCAGGCGCCGCAGCAGACGCGCCTTTGAGATACGCCAGCACATCGGCCTTTTTGATCCGGCCATCCCGGCCGGTGCCGGTAATCTGCGCTGGATCCAGATTGTTCTCGGCCACCAGCTTACGCACCACGGGCGACAGCTTGTGTTGGTCACCGCGCGCTGCCGGCTTTGACACCGCGGGCGCAGCGGCAGGAGCGGGTGCGGACGCGGACTCGGCAGCTTTCGCCGGTTCCGCCTTCGGCGTTTCTTTGGCCGGGGACGCCGCTTTGCCATCGTCGATCACCGCCAGCACGGTGCCCACGGGCACGGTTTCGCCGGCATCAACGTTAATCACCTGCAGCACGCCGGTGGCCGGGGCCGGCACCTCCATCTCCACCTTGTCGGTGCCGATCTCGAACAACAGCTCGCCGCTTGTCACTTTGTCGCCGGCGGACTTGTGCCAGATGGTGAGGGTGCCTTCGGCGACCGTCTCACCCAGTTGGGGCATCAGGACATCCATGTCAGTCCACCTCGCGGCGTACGGTCTCGAAGATGCGGTCCACGGAGGGCAGAGCGATGTCTTCCAGCTCGTCCGCCGACGGCAGCGGAATGTGCGGCGTGGTGATGCGCACAATCGGCATGTCCAGATTCCAGAACATTTCCTCGGCCACGATGGAGGACACTTCCGCGCCCCAGCCGCAGAGCCGGGGATTTTCCTCGACGGTCACCAGGCGCGATGTTTTCTCGACCTGTTCGAAGATGGTCTTGGTGTCCAGCGGCACCAAGCTCCGGAGATCGACCACGGACGCCGAAATGCCGGCCTCCGACTGCAGCCGCTCGGCCGCCGCCAACGCGCGCGGCACCATGGCGGCCAGCGCCACGATGGTCACGTCATCGCCCTCGCGGACGACCTTGGCCGTGCCGATCTCGTCCACATGCTCCCCGTCGGGCACTTCGCCCTTGGTCGCATAGAGAGATTTTTGTTCGAAGAACAGCACCGGGTCCGGATCGCGGATCGCCGCGGCCATCAGACCTTTGATGTCGGCGGGGGTCGATGGGGCCACGACCTTCAGGCCGGGGATCATCATCGCCCAGTTCTCCACGCTTTGGGAGTGCTGCGCACCGAACCGGGCGCCGCCGCCGTTGGCGGTGCGGATCACCAGGGGCACGTCCACCTGACCATTGGTCATATAGCGGCTCTTGGCGATCTGGTTGGCGACGATATCCCAGCAAACCGCCAGGAAGTCCGAGAACATGATCTCGGCGATGGGTTTGAGACCCGTCATCGCCGCACCCATGGCCGCACCGAGGATGGCTTGTTCCGAGATCGGCGTGTCGCGCACCCGTAGGGGACCAAACTCGTCATACAGCCCCACGGTGGCTTTAAACACGCCGCCGGCCTTGGCGATATCCTCGCCGAGAAAGACCACGTCTTCGTCCCGGCGCATTTCCTGGGCAATGCCTTCAATTACGGCTTCACGATAGGTTAGTTCCGCCATGACGAACCTCCATCCGCATAGACATCCGTCATCAGCACATCATCCGAGGGCGGTGGCGATTCCTTGGCCGCCTCCGTCGCTTCATCGACCCGCCTGAGAACGTCTTTTTCAATGCTGTCGATGACCTTCTTGGTCACCCCAAATTCGCCGAGGCGCTCCCGGTATATCTTGAGCGGGTCCCGCTCCATCCATTTTTCCAACTCGCCTTTCGGCCGGTAGGTGGCCGGGTCGGCGCGGGAATGACCGGAATGCCGGTAGGTCTTGGCCTCGATCAAAGACGGCCCGTCGCCGGCGCGGGCCTTCGCCGCCGCGTCGCGGGCGACCCGGTAGACCGCATCGGCGTCGTTGCCGTCGACGATGATCGAGGGCAGGCCATAGGCCGCGGCCCGGTCCGCCGCCGGATGCTCCACCGCCGTCACCTCGCTGATCGGCGTGTATTCCATATAAAGATTGTTCTCGCAGACGAAGATTACCGGCAATTTCCAGATCACCGCGAAATTCAACGCTTCGTGGAACGCGCCGATGTTGGTGGTGCCGTCGCCGAAGAAGCAGAAGGCCACCTGGCCGGTGCCTTTATACTGTGCCTGCCAGGCCGCGCCCGCCGCGATTGGCAAGTGCGCGCCGATGATGGCGTAGGACCCCATGGCCCCCTTCTCCACGTCGGTCAGGTGCATGGAGCCGCCCTTGCCGCCCAGCATGCCGCAGGACCGGCCCATGAGCTCACCCAGCATGCCGGTCATGGAGGTGCCCCGCACCAATGTGTGGGCGTGGCCGCGATAGGTGCAGAACGTGTAGTCGTCGTCGCACATGGCCGCGGCGCAACCGGCGGAGACCGCCTCCTGGCCGATGGCCAAGTGGCTGGTGCCCTTAATCATGTTTTGGAAGAACAAGTCGTGCGCCCGCTGCTCCAGATGCCGGACCTCCAGCTGGAGCTCCCACATCTTGAGGCGCTTTTCCTCGCCGATATCGTCGTTCTTGTTGCTGGCTTTAGCCGCCGCCTTTGCCTTTACGGCACGCTTTTTGGTTGCCCGTTTCTTGCTCGCTGCTTTGGCCACATCAACCTCCCTAGCCGCGCCAGAATTCATAGGAACTTTCAACTGAACTTTTACCTGGCGAAATCTTATACCGGCAATCTATGCAAACGATTGCACAACTGTTGACGGATCATCACACAGACAGTAAAACCTGTCAATAATTCTCTGCAATCGTTTGCACGAACATCGGTTCACGGGCCGAAAACCCTCAATAAACAGGCGATTTTGCGGAAAAGGTGATGGACGAACGGGTTCTATTCATTTTGAATAGGGCCCACACAAAACAACCAATTCGGTGGAGGCACTGATGCATTACACACGACCGAGATCAACCGCGACATGGGGCGTCCAGGCAAAGGACTGGGAAGCCGGGATCGATTACAACAAACTTCGGGCCGATCGGCTGCAACGGGCCCAGGAGGCCTGCGCGGACGCGGGTTTCGGCGCGTTCCTGTGCTTTAACTTCGATAATATCCGCTACATCACCGCCACGCATATCGGTGAATGGGGCCGCGACAAGTTCGACCGTTATTGTCTCGCGCCCACCGACAGCGCGCCGTTCTTGTGGGACCCCGCACCGCCGGCCAAACGGAAAGCCTCCCCGTGGCTGGGCAACCGGGTCGACGCGCCGGTCAGCACCATGCAGGGCGCTATTCCGCCGGAACACGGCGTGCAGGATGTCTTCGCCAAGCAGATCAAGGAAAAGATGGTCGAGCTCGGCATCGAGAAACAGCCCCTCGGCATTGACGTGATGGAACTGCCCATGCTTCGCGCCCTGGAGAAAGAGGGCATCGAGGTGGTGGATGGCCAGCAGGCCTTGATGAACGCCCGCGAGGTCAAAACCGAAGAAGAGATCGAGCTTCTGAAAGTCGCCGCCGCCATGGTCGATGCGACCTATCTGGACATCGCCAAGGCGATCCGGCCGGGCGCTCGCGAAAGCGATCTGGTGGCCATCGCCAACGACAAGCTCTACGCCATGGGCTCCGAGCGGGTTGAATGCGTGAACTCGGTGGCCGGCCCGCGCGGCGCGCCCCACTCGCACACCTTCTCCGACCGGATCATCCAGCCGGGCGACATGATCTTTTTGGATATTATGCACAGCTTTAACGGCTACCATACCTGCTACTACCGCACATTCATCTGCGGCCTGCCGAACGAAGCCCAGAAGGAAGCGTACGAAATTTGTTCTTCCTGGGTGAACGCGGCGCTGGAAGCCATCAAGCCGGGCGTGAAGATCGACGATATTGCCAAGGTTTGGCCGAAGGCCGAAGAGTTCGGCTACGCCAACGAAGACGAAGCCTTCCTGCTGCAGTTCGGCCACGGCGTCGGTCTCAGCCTTTGGGAACGCCCGATCATCTCGCGGCGCTATATGGGTCAGACGACCGAGCTCAAGAAAGGCATGGTCTTCGCCGTCGAGTGCTGGAAAGGCGCGGAAGACGGGTCCGGCGCAGCCCGGATTGAGGAAGAAGTGGTGGTCACCGACGACGGGTGCGAAATCATCACCAACTTCCCGAGCGACCATCTGATCTCCTGCGGCCTGCCGGGTTGTGAGATCTATTGAGCAACCCCAACCGCATATGGGTCACACTCATCACCGGATTTTTGGGGAGCGGCAAGACAACCTTGCTGAACACGCTCCTCAAACATCCGGAGATGAATCAGGCCGCCGTCATCGTCAATGAGTTCGGCGAGATCGGACTCGACTATGACCTGGTCGAGCGCAGCGACGAAAACGTGGTGCAGCTCGCCAACGGCTGTCTCTGCTGTTCCGTAAAAGGCGATCTGATTGATACCTTCCGCGATCTTTATATTCAGCGGAACGCCGGCACTATCCCCTATTTCGACCGGGTGGTGATTGAAACCACAGGCATCGCCGATCCGGCGCCGGTGCTGCAGATCATCTTCACCAACCCCATGATCATGAACCACTATACGCTGGACGGCGTGGTCACCACGGTGGATGCCATCAACGGCGTTTCCAGTCTGTCCCGCTTTCCCGAATGCGTGAAGCAGGCGGCCATCGCCGACCGGCTGATCATCACCAAGTCCGATCTGGTCGAGGACGAGGATCACGACGCAAAAATCGAAGACCTGTCGGAACGCCTGCGCGCCTTGAACCCGGCCGCGCCGATTGTTGTCCGCACCGCCGGCGAGGTGGACCCGGACGACCTGTTCGGCACCGGCATGTTTGATCCCAAGACCAAGCAGGTGGATTTTGACTCCTGGGTTGATCCGGCCAATTACGCCGTCGAAGCCAACGACAATCCGTTCGACGCGGAGGCCGAGCTCAGTGAAGAGGCGCTCGCCTACTATAAAGAACACGGCCACACGCCTGACGAGGAGCACCATCACCACCATGATCAATCCATCAAGACGTTCTGTGTTGTGCGGGATGAACCCATGTCCTTGGATATGCTGCGCATGTTCCTGGAGGGCCTGACCAACGAGGCCGGGCCGGACCTGTTGAGGGTCAAAGGCATCATCAATATCGAAGACGAGCCTGACCGCCCAGCCGTTATCCAAGGCGCCCAACAGATATTCCATTCCCTGGAATTTATGGACAAATGGCCGTCGGATGACCGGCGGACCCGCATTGTGTTTATCACCCGGGATATTGAACAAACCTATATCGAAGATACGCTGGCGCTGATCGAACGGGTCGCGCAACGAACCGTGGCCGCCGGCGCCGGTCTGGTCTAAGACCATAAACAAGAACACAAGAACTTAGGGAGGAGCATATGCATTTCGTTATTTTCTGCCTGGACAAGCCCGGCATCACCCGCGATCCCGCAGTCATGCAGGCCCATGTGGAGTATCTCAACGACAGCCCCATCAAGAACGTCATGTCCGGTCCGCTGACCGGTGATGACGGCGAAGGGGTCATCGGCAGCCTTTATGTGGTCGAAGCGGAAAGCCGCCAGGCCATTGAAGACTTTCAGAAAGACGATCCGCTGGTGAAGGCGGATTATTGGGAAACCGTCGAAGTACGCGCCTTCAACAAGCGCGTCGACAACAGAGATTGATTTAGAGGAGAAAACCAATGGATCTCGGACTTAAAGGAAAGAACGCAGCGATCACCGGCTCTAGCCAAGGCATCGGCGAAGCTATCGCCATGTCACTGGCGGCGGAAGGCTGCAACGTGGCTATCAATGGCCGCGATGAAGAGAGGATCAACAAGGTGGTCGCCGCCGCCGAAGCCAAGGGCGTCAAAGCCGTCGGCATCATCGCAGACATGTCGTCCGAAGCTGGCTGTCAGGAATTTGTGGAGAAAGCCGCAGCCGGTCTGGGCGGGATCAACATCCTGGTGAACAACGTCGGCGGCATGATCCCGGGCACCCTGGACGGCATGAGCGAAGACGTCTGGAGCACCGCCATCAACCTGAACCTGATGGCCTGCGTGTACACAACCAAACATGCCATCCCGCAGCTGAAGAAAAATGACCACGGCCGGATCCTGAACGTGTCTGGTATTTCCGGCACCCAGTTGCTGCCCGGTTCCTACACCACGACTATCCCGAATACCGGCATCATCGGCTTCACCAAGCTGACAGCCAATGAGTTGGCGCCCAGCAATATTACGGTCAACAACATCTGCCCCGGTATGACGGCGACCGAATCCTGGGTGCCTCGGGCCGAAGCCATGGCGAAGGTGCGCGACACCACGTCGGACAGCCTGCGGGACATGTTCTCGGCGCAGACCATGCTGGGCCGCTGGGCCGACCCGTCGGAAATCGGCGATGTCGCGGCTTTCCTGGTCTCCGACAAGAATTCCTATATGACCGGCACCACCGTCGAAGTGTGCGGCGGCATTACCAAGTATATCGGGTAAGGTACCAGGGGATGCGCGATCAGCGCGTCCCCCCTTCCTGCTCTAGGGCCCGCCTTCGGGTTGTACCGGCCCGTAGTCGATCTCATAGCCCGCCGGCAATCCGAGCCATTCGAGGGCTTGCTCCAGATTCCGAAACGCCAATCTGTTCTGTCCCTGGGTCGTCCGGGTGACCAGCGCCCACGCGTGCGCCTTGGCGTAATCCGACGGTGACGAGACCAGCCAGGCGAACCGGCTGCCCTGCATCAGCAAGTGTTCCTTACTGTACGCACTGTCGAAATCCCTCTTAAACCAGTCGTAATTCATTTCCGCCGGCAGGCGAATGTCCCTGGTGTCGCGCAGGAACCCCATGCCCGGTCTAAAAGCCGGATCGGCGACGATCATGTTGATCGCCTGAATCCCTTCAGCCGGCACATAGGTGGGATGACACACAAAGCAGCAATTGTTTTGGGCGTCAAGACTGATCCTGAACGACATGATCGGGGTACATTCGCCACGCGGTTACAGTTATGTGCGGCAGGCACTTGAAGCCACCATACGGTGCGCGCCGAACATTCTAAATATAGGGATACGCGCGGCGGGTGGCGACACTGTTATTTTAGGGAATTCCCCAGATTCCGGGCTAAAAACCGCGCAATTTTCCGTGAACCGGACGGCATCGTGTGCACGCTGTCATAGAAATCCCGAGGCCCGAACTCCAACTCACCTGCCAAATCGATACAGCGCAAAGACAATTCGCCGCAAACCGCCAGTGTGACATCATTGAACAACTGCATGGTCAGCAGCCCGCGGTTGGAAATCTTTTCACCCGCCCCCTTCTGGACCAGGGCATTTAGCTCACCATCGTCATAGCGATAGTCGCCACGGGGTTGCGTCACGTAGACCGGCTGGGCCCCGAAACGCCGAATGCGGGACGCCAGTGTGCGGAGCCGTTTGCGGTACTCGGTCAGCGCTGGGCCCAGCTCCTCCTTTACCTTCTCTTCGCCTACCCAATCGTTCACCGGTTTCCACGTGCCTGTGCGATAAGAATTTGCCCCATGCATCAGCCGGGTGCGCTGCGCCACGAACATGCCGCGAATGCGCCGGAACTGGTTATACAGCACACTGTGATTCATGATGTACTGGCGAAGCTGCCGGGAATGTTCAGGCGACTGCATCGTGTCGTATTGTTCCCGGCTGTCACCCACGGCAACATCGTTGATCCCCACATAGGCCAGGACGATGTCCGGTCTCAGTCGGGGAATATTGGGAAACCAGAGATCAAAGGCCGCGATATGGCCGACGGTAGACTGCCCATCCACCGCTGCGTTTACCACAGAGACATTCCGCCCTGCCGCTTTGAGCGCTTTTTGAAGCTGTTGGACCCAGGTCTCCGTATCGTCGAGAAAACGCTCATTGGTCGTACTACCGCCAATGGCCAAGATGCCGATATTGGCGGGATTGCCGCCATAGTCGCCACGCAGTCCGTGCTCATCCCGCGTATAGGTGATCACCTTGCCGGGCGAAATAAATTCCGACACATCGAAATAGCGGGTCTCGTTGCGAGGGACGTTGAGGATGCTGTAGCTCGGCCCAAAAATCCAATTGCCGAAAATCAATTCGGCCGCGACCAGAACGATCACGATCAGTCCGGCATTGATTCCGATGATCCGGCCAAAGCGTTTCATCCCTAGGCAATAGCCTGTTTAGACGCGGGAATAAAGTCCTGGGGTCACATTGACCCTGGACCTCCCCAGCTTAAGCGCCGAAAATGCGGCTCTCTCAGGGAAGCAGGAAATAAACAATATGACCATTGATACCCATACCCACTACATCACCGCCGATATGCGGACCGCGTTCAAGCAGCGCACGGAACCACCGTTTATCGATGAAACAGATGATGGCCGGGATCGTTTTCATATGCCCATCGGCCACCTCATCTTGAACGACGCCTATTATGATATGGACGCCCGGGTCGCCTTCATGGACGACGTGGGCGTCGACCGGCAAATTCTGTCCTTCCCCGGCCTGTTCGGTCTGGACAGTCTCCCGGTGGCGGATTGTTTTTCGGTGATCCAAGGTTTCAACGACCACGTCTCGGCGCTCAGCAAACAACACCCGGACCGGTTCTCCGGTCTGGCCGCGCTGCCGTTTGCCGATATCGATTTATGTGTAGAGGAATACAAGCGCGCCCGGACGGAACTCGGTCTGATCGGGGCCATTCTGCCGGTAAATACGCTGGTCAGCAAAGACCATGCGGAACGCCTGGCGCCCATCTTTGCCGCCGCGCAGGAGCTCGGCGGGCATTTGTTTGTCCATCCCGGCCGCCGCCCCGACGAGGTGCCGGCACCCGGCGCCGCGCCCAAGGGCCCGCCCTTCGCCGACAGCATGGCGGCCCGCCAGGCCCTGGCCGTGCAGGATCGCTGTTCGGCCGCCATGGTCACTCTGATCTTCACCGACTTCCTGGACGCCTATCCGGACGTCACCCTGCATGTGGCCAACCTGGGCGGCACCCTGCCCATGGTGGTGGAGCGGATGGATCAGGTGAATGTCACCCGCAGCCCCGACAAACCCATGCCGTCGTCGCTCTTGGACAAAGTCTATGTGGATTGTTCGTCCCTGGGCCCACGATCCATCGAGATCGCCGCGGCCTTCTACGGCGCGGACAAAATCCTGCTGGGCACCGACTGCCCCATTTTCATGACCCAATGGTCCCTGGACGCCATCAACGACGCCAAGATCAGCGAAGACGAGAAGGAACTGATCCGCCACGGCAACGCGGCGAGACTGTTGGAGAGTTATCTGTAGGGTCTTGGTTCAGCTGTTTCGTCCGTTAGCAGATGCAAATCAGCCAAAATCGAGCACCCTGTTTTTAGACAGAGGGTGACCCAAAGAAGACTTCACCCTGCCGAGATCAGGTCAGCAGCTTTTTCGCCGATCATGACGGCGGGGGCATGAGTATTGCCGCCCGTCACATGGGGCATGACAGAACAATCCGCAATACGAAGCCCATTGATCTGACTTACCCGCAACGCGCCATCCACCACGGCACCATCATCGATCCCCATTCGGCATGTGCTCGTGGGATGTAGTGAAGAACCGGCATTAAGGCGAAGCCAAGCCTCTAGCTCTTCATCTGATGAACTTTCGTCACCAGGAGATATCTCCGTCTCGATGATCTCAGCGAGTGGAGTTTGGCGGAATATCTTGCGCGTCACTTTTAGCCCATCCCTGAGAACCTGAAGGTCCACGGGGTCATCAAAAAAGTTCATGCTGATACGGGGTGGATCAGCCGGATTATTAGACCGGAGGCGGACGCATCCTCTGCTTCTAGGATGGACCGCCGAGACCCGGCAAGCGAAGCGAGGGCCGAGTGCAGGTTGGATGCCGGGGAACCACAGATTGGCCTGTGGTGAGACCGGACTAAACAACATTTCGATATCAGGCCTGTCGCTCTCAGGTAGAACACGAACAAACCCAATGGCACTAACCGGTATCGTGGCGCCATCTCCATCCCTCTTGAGCCTCCACCTAATCACCTTTCGCATGACACGATCCCAGCGAAGCTCGCTGTCAAATGACATCGGTTTCTTTAAGGCAACTTGGAAGACAGCATCCGGATGGTCCTCTAGGTTTTCCCCTACTTCGGGAAGGTCCAAAACAGGTGAAATATCCATTGATTGAAGATGTTCGGCGGGTCCTATACCGGAGAGCATTAGAATTTGAGGAGAATGGTAGGTGCCCGCTGATAAAATAATTTCTCCGTCAGAGCCTGCCGTCGAAACCTGACCATCCTTGATATACTCAACAGCTACTGCACGCTTCTCTTCGATGACAATCCGTTTGACCAAGGCCGAATGGATGATTGTGAGATTTGTGCGGGACAAGGCAGGACGAATAAACGCAGCGGCACTGGATTGCCGGATACCGTCTCCGATATTGAATTCGGTGGGAGCAATTCCCTCGAAGGGACCTGCATGGTAGTCGTCAAAGGTTTGGATATCGCACGCCTTGGCCGACTCTGAGATTAAGTCGAAGAGTGGTCCCGGGGTTGCGGACTGAGTAACGGCCATTGGACCGGACCCCCCGTGAAGCTCCGTTTCGCCGCGCCAATTTCGTTCCGACCGTTTGAAGTATGGAAGAACATCTTCATAGTCCCAACCGGACAGACCCATTTGCCGCCACTGGTCGTAATCTGCGGGATGGCCACGAGCATACACCATGGCGTTGATTGCGGAACTCCCGCCCAGCCCTTTACCGCGGGGGAGAGGCAACACCCGGTCATGTAAATGAGGTTCCGGCTCTGAGGTTAGCCCCCATGAATGGTTGGGATGAAAGTGAAGTTTCTTCATACCCAGCGGCATGTTTACGAGATAGTTATCGTTTAGACCGCCCGCCTCGACTAACAACACTCGATTGTTAGCATCCTCACTCAAGCGATTGGCCAATACACACCCAGAAGAACCGGCACCAATGATGATGTAATGGAAGCTGTCAGACATGCGAGTATTCTACGCCTCGCGAGTGGCAGTGGCGCAAGCTCAATCTGCACGGGCTTCGAATTCCGAGACACCTAGAATCGGCACCACTGTCGTTAATGAAGAATTTTATCTGTCTGGTAATGGCTAAACTGAGACTAGGTTGGCAATCGTATTCAAAGTCGGCTTCCTACGCGAAAGCCGCCCCGCCGCTAATCGACCGCCGGCACCCGTTGCCAGACCGCCTCGACATACGCCACCTCGAATAGATCGGCCTTAGTGTAGGGGTCGTTCTTGTGGAAATCCTCAACCGTGGCCCGGTCCGCGTCGAACACCAGGATATTGCCGGCGACATCCCGGATATCGACCTTGCCGGACGTCTCCACCATATCTCCGACCAGCCCGCCGCCATAGACGATCAGCGGCAGGAACGGTTCCTGATAGGCGGCGTGGGCCGGCTGCAGCTCCGCCCGCTTTTCGGCCATACCCGGCCGGTCTTTCCTGAACAATAGATAGCGCATGCTCCCTACCCTTTCCGCCCCAGACCCAGGTCCGGATAAATCTCCGAATACCGGGCGCCGGGATAGTAGGCGACCCCATAGGCCGGCCGCGCCTTCATGGCGGCGAACCAATCTGTCACATGGGGCAGGTCATTCTCCCACAGATCATGGTGGCCCAGGTCTTCCATCCGGTCGATCAGGGGTGCAACACAGATATCGGCCAGCGTGTACTGTGCGCCTAACAGCCACGGCCCGCCGGTCTCCGCCAAAGCCGCGTTCATCCGCTCGACGGTCTGGCAGATATCGCCCAGCGCCTTGTCGATCTCGGCCTGCGAGAACCCCGTTTGCCCCATACGCTTGTAGAAGTCGGTCTTGAGCGGTCGTATCTCCGCCTCGTGGGCGAAGGCCTCGTCGTCCAGGTCCTTGTAATTGCGGATCAGGATTTTCTGGAACGTGGGATAGCGCACCGCCGGGGTCGGCACTTCCTCCAAATAGCGGAGCCAGGTGCGCATCCTGGCGCGATCCAACGGCGCGTCGGGGGTCAGCTTGGTGTCGGGAAAAACCTCGTCCAGATATTCCAGGATGACCGATGAATCCACCACCGGCGTGCCGTCGTGAACCAATGTGGGCACCACGCCGTTCGGGTTCATCTCCAGATACTCCGGCGTCAGGTGTTTGTTCTCGCCGGGCTTGAACGGATGATCCACCCAGTCGAGCCCCTTTTCGGCCAGGCAAATCCTGACCTTTAGGGAACAGGTGGAGGCCGGAAAGTTGTAAAGCTCCAATGTCACAGACGTTCGCTCCCAAGTTTGTTCGGATAGTAAGCTTCTGCCCGGCCCCCGGCAACGCTTGCGCCCGATACCGATTTGGCGCGAAAATAGCGCAAAATAACTTACACACGGGAGCGCCCATGCTGGGCCTGATGATGGACCGTCAACTGACGGTCAAGTCTCTCATCGACTATGCGGCCAAGTTCCACGGCGATACGGAGATCGTGTCCCGCACCGTGGAAGGCCCGATCCACCGCTATACCTATGCGGACGTGCACGCGCGCATGCACCGGCTGGCCAATGTGCTGAAGGACCTCGGCGTGGGCGATGGGGACCGGGTGGCGACGCTGGCCTGGAACGGCTACCGGCATTTCGAGCTGTACTTCGCCGTCTCCGGCATGGGGGCGGTCTGCCACACCATCAACCCGCGCCTGTTCACCGATCAGATCGCCTATATCCTAGGCCATGCGGAGGACAAGGTCGTCTTCTGCGACCTGACCTTCGTGCCCGTGTTGGAAGCCTTGGGCGATGCGTTGAATAATATCAGCGCCGTGGTGATCATGACCGACAAGGATCACATGCCGGACACCAGCCTGGACGGGCTGCTTTGCTATGAAGAGCTGATGGACGCGGCGGCCGGCGATTTCGACTGGCCGGAGATCGACGAACGGCAGGCCTCTTCTCTTTGCTACTCCTCCGGCACCACGGGTAATCCAAAGGGGGTGCTTTACTCCAACCGGTCCACCGTGTTGCACGCCTACGGCACCTGCTCGGCGGATGTATTCGCCTTATCCGCACAGGACTGCATCATGCCGGTGGTGCCCATGTTCCATGTGAACGCCTGGGGCATCCCCTACGCCGCCGCCATGTCGGGGGCGAAGGTGGTGTTTCCCGGCGCCGGCATGGACGGGGCCAGCCTGTGGGAGTTGATGGACGCGGAGAAAGTCACCATCAGCGCCGGCGTCCCCACTGTGTGGCTGATGCTGCTGCAATATGTGCAGGCGGAAGGTAAAGCCCTGCCCTATCTGAACCGGACCTTCGTCGGCGGCTCTGCCCTGCCCCAGTCCATGATCGAGACCTTCGAGAACGACTATGACGTCGCCTGCCTCCACGCCTGGGGGATGACGGAGATGGGGCCCTTGGGCTCCGTCGCCCATCTGAAGGAGCATATGAACGATCTGCCCGAGGCTGAGAAGATGACCTTCAAGGTCAAACAAGGCCGCCCACCCTACAACGTGGATATGAAAATCATCGGCGACGACGGCCAGGCCCTGCCCCATGACGGCGTCGCGTTCGGCGAACTCTGCGTGCGGGGGCCCAGTGTGACATCCGGTTATTTCAATGACGATGATATGTCGGCGGACATGTTCGACGCCGAGGGCTGGCTGCGCACCGGCGACGTCTCGACCATCGATGGACAGGGCTACATGCAGGTCGTCGACCGGTCCAAAGACGTGATCAAGTCCGGCGGGGAGTGGATCAGCTCTATCGATCTGGAGAACATCGCCGTCGGACATCCGGCCATCGCCGAAGCCGCCGTCATCGGCGTCGCTTCCGACAAGTGGGACGAACGGCCGCTGTTGGTCTGCGTCCTGGCCGACGGCCAAAGCGTCGAACCGGTGGAGCTATTGAATATTTACGACGGGAAGGTGGCCAAATGGTGGGTGCCGGACGCGGTGGAGTTTGTCGACGAACTGCCCCACACGGCGACCGGCAAGCTGCAGAAAATGACGCTACGGGAGAGGTTTAAGGATTACCGGGTGGCCTGAGGCCGGCCTAATATTCCACCGGCGCGGCTTTATCCTTGCGCACCACCATAAAGATGCCGGCGCAGACCAGCACGCCGCCGGCAATGTGATAACTGAACAGCTGCTCTCCCAATAGCCAAATACCCAGACCGGCGGAATAGATCGGCATCAGGTTCACGAACACGGCCGCCTTGTTGTGGCCGACCACCCGGTTGCCGGTGTTCCAGAACGCCAGGGACAGGATCGAAATCAGGATCGCCAGCACCAGCGACCAGCCCAACAGCTCCCAGGTAAACGGCGTCGGGCGATAGTAGTAATGCTCGATCAGCCAAGCGGGCGTCAGGAAGATCGTGCCAAATACCAGGATCACGGCCAGCGCCGGAAACACGCCCAGACCCGCCGGCATACGACGCAGGTTCACGGCATAGGACGCGTACATGATCGTCGCCACCACGGTAATCAGGTCACCGATGTTGAAATCCAGGCTCCGGACAACCCCCAGGTCGGCCCGGGAAATCATGATCGACACCCCCGCCAGCGCAGACAACACGCCCATGAGCTGAGTTTTATTGAGTCTATCCCGGAAGAGTATCCAGGCGATGCCGGCGGTCAGCACCGGCTGGGTCGCATTGACCAGTCCTGAATTGGTCGCCGTGGTGAAGTTCACCCCGACAAACAGCAGCACCCCGCCGCCGACCATCAAAAACCCTTCCATCGCAAAGTAACCGAGGTTGGCCTTGACGATATCCATGTTCTTGGAAATCGTCCCCCAGCAGAAGGGTAGCATCACCAACACCGCAATCGACCAGCGCCCGAAAGACAGACCCAGGGGCGGAATTTCTTGATGCACCGCGCGGGCAATAACCACGCCGGCCGACCAGAAAAACACCGTAATCGCCAGCAGGGCATAGGCTTGGCCGGGTTTGACCTTCAGGGCGCCGGAGGGTGCGTCGTGGCTGGAACTGTCGGACATTGCAGGGGAATTCTTGTTGTTTTGCTTCTGCGTTCGGCGTGGAATTTACGGCGCGGGACAGGCTTTGTCACGCATTTGGGGGGGGGGGTATTGGACGCTAGTCCAATTCCATCGTGCCGCCGTCCATGGGCAGCGCGCCGGTGAGCCACTGGCGCATCAGCTCATTCACCGTTTCCGGGCGCTCCAACGTGATCAGATGCGCCGCCTCGGCAATCAGGGCGAGCTTGGCCTTGGGCAGGAGTTTCAACATGTCCCGGGACAACTCGGGCGGGAGAAGTTCGTCCAGGGCGCCGCACAGCACCAATGTGGGGCACATCACTTTGGGCAGGAAATCGGTCAGATCGGTCGCCGCCGACAGCGCGCTCACCTGTCGGGTGAAGCGGTCCGGGCCGACCGAGTCCGCCATGTCGTTAACGGTCTTCACCAGACGCTGATTACCCTGATTGTCCGGCTGCAGAAACAGTTTCAGCATCTGCGCTTTCACCGCGTCGAACTCGCCGGCGGCGGTCGCGTCCAGCATGGCGCGTCGGCGGGCCTGGCGGGCTTCACCCTCCACCGCGGCGGTGCTGTCCAAGAGGCCCAAATGGGTTACCCGGTCACCGCCCAGTTTCTTGACCAAAAGCGCCACATAGCCGCCCATGGAGCTGCCGGCGATGGCAAACTTGGGCGGAGATTCGGTGAGGATCGCCTGGGCCATCTCCTCCACCGTATCGTGGCGGAGATGGGCGCGGGTCACCACCACCGTGCCGAGATCGCTCAAACCCTCGACCTGCGGCTGGAACAGCGCCTCGGTGCCGAGCAAACCCGGCACCAGAACGAGATGAATGTGATCGGCCATCCGCACCTCCCTAGACGTCGAGGCGAAATGTTACTGAGCGGCGCTCCACTCGGCAAAGGTTTTCCCACTTTCGGCCAGCTCCACCAACAAGGGCGCAGGCTTCCAGTAATCACCAAATCGTTCTTGGTAAGCGAGGACTTTCTCGTAGACCGTCTTCAGGCCCATACGGTCAGCATAATACATCGGCCCGCCGTGCATACGTGGGAAGCCGTAACCGAAGCACCAGATCACATCGATATCGCCCGTGCGGTAGGCGATCCCTTCCTCCAGGATTTTGGCGCCCTCATTGATCAGGCCCAGCAGACACCGCTCCAACACTTCCTCGTCGGAGATGGGGGAGCGGATGATGTTGAGCTTCTGCGCCTCTTCCTCGATCACCTCGTCGATCAGCGGATCGTGGATCGGCGTGCGGTTCCCCTCTTCGTACTTATAGAAGCCCATGCCGTTGCGCTGGCCCATGCGGCCCATGTCGGCGACCCGCAGCAGCACGTTGTAGTACGGGTCCGGATTGGCCGCCTTGAGGCCCGAATTCGTAAGCACGCTCTGCATGACGTTGACGCCGGCCATATCGTGCATGGCCCAGGGCCCCATGGGGAAGCCGAAGTCGTACATCACCCGGTCGATCTGTTCCACGGATGCGCCTTCCAACAGCATCTGATCCGCCTCCCGATGATAGCCGTTGACCATCATCCGGTTGCCGATAAAACCAAAGCAGACGCCGGCGACCACGCCGACTTTGCGGATTTTCTTGCCGATATCGACGGAAGTGGCCAGCACTTCGGTCGAGGTCTTGGACGCACGGACGATCTCCAGCAACTTCATCACGTTGGCCGGGCTGAAGAAGTGCAGGCCGACGACCGCTTCGGGCCGCCTGGTCGCCGCGGCGATGGCGTCGATATCCAGGGTCGAGGTATTGGTGGCCAGGATCGCACCGGGCTTGGCCAGATCATCGATCTGCTTGAAGACTTTCTTTTTAAGCTCTAAGTCCTCGAATACCGCCTCGATCACGACATCCTTGTCTCGGATGGCGTTGTAGTCGGACGCGCCGGAAATCAGGCTCATCCGCTGTTTTACATCATCCTCGGTCATGCGGCCGCTTTTCACCGATCGCATGTAATTGCTTTCGACCACACTCAGGCCCTTCTCCACCGCCTCGTCGGAGAGATCGACGATGGTCACCGGAATGCCCACATTGGCGAAGTTCATGGCGATGCCGCCGCCCATGGTCCCGGCGCCCAGGATGGCGATGCTTTCAAACGGCAGCCGGCCGGTGCCTTCGGGCAGGTTCGGGATGTTGCCGACTTCGCGTTCGGCAAAAAAGATATAGCGAAGCGCCTTGGCCTCCTCGCTGATCAGCGCCGCATCGCCGATGCGTTTCTCTTCGGCGATGCCTTCGGCAAAAGACTTGGTGACCGCGTTGTTGATGCTCTCGATCAGGATTTCCGGGGCGTTCTGGTTCCGCGCCTTGCGGTTGGCCAGCTTGCGCGCTTCGGCCAGGCCCTCGTCGTCCCAGCCGGTGGTGTCCACCGCCATGTCGGAGGTTTTACGCGGACCGGCGCCGTCGGCCAGCAACTGCTTGGCGTATTCGATCGCACCGTCTTTCAGATCACCATCGATCACCCGATCGAGAATGCCCATACCCAGAGCCTCGTCCGCCGCAATGGGCGCCATGTTCAGGATAAACATCAGCGCGTTCTTGGCCCCAATCAGGCGCGGCAGGCGCTGAGTGCCGCTGGCGCCTGGAATGATGCCGAGGGAAATTTCCGGCAGGCCCACGCGGGTGCGCTTGTCAGCGCATCGGTAGTGACACGAGATGGCGGCTTCCAGACCGCCGCCGAGCGCCGTGCCGTGCATGGCGGCGATCACCGGCTTGGGCGAGTCTTCGATCACGCCAAAGGCTTCGTAATAACCGGGATCGGCAATGGGCTCATCGAACTCCTTTAAATCGCCGCCGGCCATGAAGGTCCGCCCGGCGCACATCAGGATGATAGCTTTGGCGTTGTCGTCGGCGATAGCTGCCTTGAAACATTCGATTAAGCCGGCCCGGACGCCCACGTGAATGGCGTTTACCGGCGGGCTGTCCACCGTGACGATGGCAATCTCATCCTGCATTTCCCAAGAGACAAAGTCGTTCATCTCGATTCCCTTTTATCCGTAAACCTCGCGATATGCCGGGCGGGAACCTAATGGATCGTGTCCGCCGGTTCAAACGGGGATTCTATTGTGAGACCTACCCCTCGTTGGGCAGGCAGGTCACCGCGTATTCGTGGGTGATTTTGCGGCCCAGGACCGGGTCATCCAGCTCGATCCGGAAGGCGTCCATGGGACGGACGCCACCGATGACGGCCAGAGTGCCGCAATACATCAACGTGCCGTCGGCGAGATCACCGTCCGCGGCTCCACCTATATGCTGGCTGTAGCGGCCGATCAGTTCCTCCGGCGCCAGCATGGTGGTGACCGGGCCTTCCTGATACAGGCTGGCGTCACCGCCGGTCACCGCCCAGGCGCGTAGCATAAGCTGGTCCCAGTGGTCGATGACTTCCTCATAGGCCCAGAGTTGCGGCCCCACCGGCTTGGCGCAGGCTTGCTTGGAGATGCTGACGTTCTGTGTTTCCACCTTTCGGTCGGTGTGATCGGAACCGACCCCCAGCCACATGGTTCCCTGCTGGGCGATCAGCACGAACTCCACCTCGCCGGAAGAATCATCGCCGACCACTTCGATGGCGCCGTCGGTGGTCAGCAATTCCGCCGCGCCGCGATAGAAGATCGGCGTGGTCTTGGGTCGGGCGACGCCGATTTCCTCCAGCTCCTTGATGTGGGCCTCCATGGCCTCTTTGTTGCGGCCGGTCCAGCCGGCGATCACAAGATTATTGATGGTGATCTCGGCCTGGCGCGCCGCGCCGTCTTTCGGCAATTGTTCAAAAGTCAGAATAGGCATGAGGTCCTCTTCAAGTGTGCTCTGCCGAACCCGGTCGGGTTTTCATGGTATTGGCGAGATGGAGTCTGAAAATCACTGCCAATCGGTATACTCCGCGTCACCGGCGGCCGATTTCTCGGGAATGTCGTATTGACCCATCACGTGGTCGACCACACTCTCGAACATTTCCCAGGGCGCTTCCCGGAAAGAATGGTTGCGCACGATGAACGACGCGCCGGCGTAGAACTTTTCATATTGTTGCTGGCGGCCGGCAAATTCAGAGCCCACCACATCCCAAGCGAGCCGGAACAATTTCATCCGGTCGGCGGCGCCCATTTGCGGTGTCTGGAAGTAAGCCTCGAAATCCTCCCGTAGTTTTTCGTCGTGCACCACAGAGATGCTCGCCGGCATCTGGAATACACCGCCGCCGCAAAGTTCCCGCAGGACATCGACGATCATGGAATGGTTTTCCGTGCACCAGTTGAGGGCTGCGTACATCATGCGCCGGTTGTAGGTCGTGTATCCCTCCGGCCAGCTTTCCGCGGCCTCGATTTGGCCATGGATCATGCCGGACAAAGTCGCTTCCAGCGCCGCCATTCGGCCCAGGGTCTCTCTGACCGCCGGCACCTGATCGGCGCCTGTGGCTTTGGTCACCCTGCTGCAGAGACCGGTGATCAGCTCCATCTTTGACCAGAAACGGACATTGGCCTGGTGGTTGCCATAGCAATGGCCGGGGGATCGAATATAGATTTCGCGGGCGAGGATGGCGTCATCCATGACGAACACCTTCTCCCACGGGACCTTGACGTTGTCGCACATGACCAGAACGTCGGTTTCATCCATGTTCCAAGTCAGTGGCGAGTCGAACTGATTTTCCGCATTCAGAGAGATCGGCTGACGCATCCACATCGTTAGCCCGGGGATATTGCAGGGAATCCCACAGGTGACAGCCTGTTTCACCTGATCCGGCGCCAGGGGCAATAAGTTGCCGATCCAAATTTCATCACAGAAGACGGCGCTGGTGGCCAGCATCTTCATGCCGGAAATGGTGACCCCTTCTTCATCTTCATCGACCACCATCAGGGTCGGGATCGGCAGATTATTTTTCTCGTAGAATTCCGGATTGCGGGCGGCCTGGGGCGGCAGCACGGCATAGGTGGCGAACAGATCACCTTTCTTCATGTATTCGTAATAAGAAACGATGTTCTTACCGAACTGGTATTCATCGGTGTCAAATATTGACGGGCTCGTCGCCATACCGGTGACAAAGCTGGCCACGTGATCCATCGACCGGCCCATCATGCCGCAGGTCTGATCGGCGATCAGCTTGTGGGCGGTCGTTCGCTTGCGAAGATCTTCCCGGCTTTTGGCCTGGAGAAACCACATGGAATACCGCTCGCCATCTTCTTCATAGCTCAGCGCGTCCTGTAGCTCAGGATCGTGCTTCAGATCATAAAGAGCGGCGACGGTCTTTGCCGCCTCCCGGAACGCCGGGTGGGTGGTGACATCTTCAACTTTCTCATCACCGATATAAACGACACGGCCGTCCTTGAGGCCTTCGAGATGTTGTTTGCCTGTTTTGATCAAAGCCGATCTCCCCTTTGAGTCAGTCGTCCGTACCGGTACGGCGGCTTTCCATGGAATTCTGATAGTGTGCGGTCGCCAACGTACCATCGGCGTTGGCGGTGAACTTCTCTAAAAGGTCTCGAAACAAATTGAACTCCTCCCGGCTGAATCCGGCAAAAAGTCCGTCATTGACCTCCGCTGTCACCGGGGTAACGGTTTCGATTGCCAGGGTGCCCTGCGCTGTCAAGGCAACCAATACGGAACGCCGGTCCTCCGCATTGGGGATTTTATGGACGTAGCCAATTCTCACCAATTTGCCGACCTCGACGGTCACGTGAGACGACGCGACTCGCAATTGAGATGCCACCTCTTTGATGGATACACCCCGTCCGTCATGCCCCCGAGCAATGACCATCAATATCTGATACTGCCGCCCAGTTAGGCCGATCTTATCACCCATTATGGCGCGCAGCTCTTCCAGCATTTGCCCGGTAGAGAATAGATTGTGAATCGTCCGACGCAGCTCGTGGTCGTTACCATCAAGTAATACTGTATCCAGCGACGCGCTAAGCGGTGGCGTGTACGAGGCGTTTGAATTCATGAACCAAACTATCTACGTAATTTATGTATGTAACATACATAATAGACCGGCCGAATTGAGTCAAAGAAAAGTTCTCAACTTTTAGGAATCGTCGGCGTCGTAGTAATAATGCAGCTCGAACATCACGCAGCCCTTCTCTGACTTGAAGGGCCCGTGGAACACGCCCGGCGGGCGGCACGCATAAGTCGGCGCGTGAAATTGTTCACCCCCTTCGCCGTTTTCGTCGTTGCCGACGATCAGATCGCCTTCAACCAAGTACACCTCTTCCCAGTGATCATGAACAAAGGGCGCGGTGGAATAGACGCCCGGCAGGATGCGCAGGAACCGGGACCGGCTGCCGGTCTTGCCGTCTTCATCCAGGTCGCTGGTCAGGACCTTCTGTTGCATGCCGGCGGGATAACCTTCGGGCTCTTCCCAGCCCTCGTCCATATTGAGGGGCAGAAATTCCAGATGGGGTTTGCCTTTGCCCATAATGTGTTCCTCCGAACTTGGCGCCTTTTGTGTAGTCCCTGGCACCGGGTAAAAATAAGTCATTGAAATTGCGTCGTTTTATTTTCGCTGGTGCCAGGCACCTTTTCAAGCGGTGGAATGACTCGCGTCGTGACGTCCTTTCTGTTAAATTAGCTAAGCTACTTAGTTAATTAAGTCAATAAGCCAATCACCACGTTGTCACCACGGGAGGCGGCTATGGCCACGAAAAACACCCTGGATAAGGACCTTCGCGGATACCTGGACACCAACAAGGATATCCTGACAGTGATCGACAAGCCGGTGTCCATCGACGATATCGGCGCGCTCTCGGCGCAGAGCGAGGGCCCCATCCTGTTTGAAAACATCAAGGAGCATCCAGGTTTCCGCCTCTGCGACATGCTGGTGAAGCGGCGCTGGACCCAATGCCGGACCTTGGGCGTCGCGGAGGAAGACTATCTGCCGACCCTCGCCCAGCGCCTGCGCAAGCCGCCCCGGGGGCTAGTGGATGTCGACACCGGCCCGGTAAAGGAGGTGATCTGGACCGGGGACGACGTGGACTGGCTTAAACTGCCGATTCCCATCCATTCCGAGGACGAGACCGAACCGCTGGTCACCGCCATGAACATCGTCAAGGACCCGGAGACCGGGTTCTACAATTCCTGCCACGCCGCCACCCAGGCCGTCGGCCCGCGCACCGGTCTCGTCAGCTTTGTCACGCCGCACACCCATGCGGTCATGCAGAAATACATCGAGCAGGGTGCGACCGAGATGCCCATCGCCATCGTTTTCGGCATTCCGCCGGCATACGAGATCATGGGCAACTTCTCAGGCCTACACATGGATTTGTGGGGGGAGATGGAAATGGTCGGCACGATTATGGATATGGATATAGAGATGGCGCCCTGCGAGACCATCGACCTGACCATCCCCGCCCATGCGGAGATCGTCGTCGAAGGCACCATCAACCTGGTCGACAAGACCGACATCGGCATCGGCGTCGGGCCGTCCATGTATTATTTGCCCAAGCAGGCCTCGCTGCCGGAGATCAATATTACCGCGATTACCATGCGGTCCGACCGGCCGATTTACCGTAATCACCAGACCTGCCCGGACACGGATCATCAGCCCCTGCCCCGGCTCTGCCATGAAGCGGTTCTCTACAACAGGGTCTCTGAAATCGGCATCAAGGTGCACGATGTGCAATTCCCGACCTGGGGCGCGGCGCTCTCCTGCATCATCAAGCTCGAAGCGCCCCGCGAAGGATTCGTCAATGATGCGCTGATGCAGTGCATGGGCGCGCCGTGGCTCAACACCAAGATGGTGGTCGCGGTCAGCCCGGACACCGACATCAACGACCCGGCCCAGGTCTATCACGCCATTGCGACGCGCTGTGATCCGTCGCGGGACATCATCACCGTGGACAATACCCGTGGCTCCCCCTACGACCCGTCGGCCGCACCTCTGGACGCGTTCTGGCGGACGGTGGGTAAGATCGGCATCGACGCCACCCGCAAGTCCCGCCACAACGCGGGCGACTTCGGCCGGTCCTGGCCCAAGAACTGGGGCAAGGCCGACCTCAACGACTATCTTTAAAGGAGAAACGACGATGGATGCACCCAAGCCCAGGACTACAGAAGAACCGGAACCGTTTATTCCCTATGTGGAGGAAAAAGACTATCCGGAAAGCCTGCTGCCTTTACTCGGTCCGTATATCGAGCGCATGGGGTTTCTGCCCAACGCGCTTAAGCTCTATATGCACCGCCCTGAAATCGCCGGCACGTTGTTCGCGCTCAACAGCAATATCATGCGTGATCCGTCCTCGACCCTGGATCAACAGCTCAAACGTAAACTGGCCGCCGTCGCCAGTAAGATCAACGGGTGCACCTATTGAACCAGTCATCACTGCGGCGTGCTGCAGAACGATGGAGAAGACGGCGCCGAAGGCTGGGATGTGGACAACGCGGAACTGACCGAGTTGCTGACCGACCCCAAGCCCAAGGACGAATTCGAGAAGGCCTGCTTTGATTACGTTGAGGCTGCTTCTTTCGACCCTGCCAATGTGCCGGACGAGGTGCTGGACAATCTCAAGACCCACCTGAGTCCGCCGCAAGTTGTGGAACTCGCCTGCGTGGTGGGTTTTTGGAAAATGTACAACACCATCCACGACAGTCTGAAAATCCCGCTGGAACAGCATCTTCACGGGGTTTCCGGCTTTGTGGATCTCTGATGGCGGACACGTTCCCGCCCCTCACCGTCAGCCGGAAGGCCCTGCTGGAAGACAGCGGCGATCAAGCCTTCCGGCAGATGGTCTATGATCTGCTGACCGTCTCCGTCCGCATGCAGCGGGTGCGGGATGAGGTCGCCGGGTTGTTGGGGGTCACCGGTCCACAGCACAGTATCCTCATGTACATCGCCCACTTCGCCGGCGACCGGGGCGTCAGCGTCAAGGAAACGGCTGACCATCTGCACGTCTCCGGTGCGTTTGTCACCGTCGAGGTCAAAAAGCTGATGGACTGCGGCTGGCTTCATAAACTGACCGACCCGGACGACCGCCGCCGGGTGCGGCTGCTGCTTAGCCCCGAAGGTGAACGGCGGATTACGGATATTGCGCCCGTTCTTTGCCGCATCAACGATATGTTCTTCGGCGGCCTGTCGTCGGAAGACTTCGACCGGCTCCGCGACATGGCGGCACGGCTGGTGGATGGCTCGGAAGACGCCTTGGGCTTGATGCCGTCGAGCCTTGATGCCATAGCATCCGCCTGATCAAGTATTCCCGGAGACTTACCTTGCCCACCAAAACCGTGAACGGCGCGACGCTCAACTTCTTGGAGGCCGGCGTGGGTGAACCTCTGGTTCTCCTTCATTGTTCGTCCAGCACCGCTCGGCAGTGGCGGGGCTTGTGCGAGCTCTTGGCTGACGGTTTCCGCACCCTCGCCATCGACATGTATGGCTATGGCGGTACCGGCGATTGGTCTGGCGACACCAAGACCCTTCTCACCGACGAAGGCGACCTGATCCGCGCGGTGACCGAGGATTGCCCCGACGGATTTCATTTACTGGGCCATTCATACGGCGGGACCATCTGCATGCGCCTGGCGCTGGAATTTCCGGACCGGCTGAAAAGCCTGACCCTGATTGAACCCACCACGCCGTGGCTGCTGGACCCGGCAGCCGACAAGGCGGCCTATGACGAGATTTGCAAAACTGCGGATGAGTTCCAGTCCGCCTTCGAAGCTGGCGATCCGGAACCGGGGATCGAATATTACTTTGATTACTGGAACGGACCCGGCGCGTGGAAGACCGCGCCCGACGAGGTCCGGGCCTATTGCATCAAAACGGCAGAGAAAACCTATCGGGAGTTCGATGTCATTCTGGATACGGCGCATCAGGTCGCGCCGTTGAGCGCCCTTGCCATGCCGCTGCTGCTGGTTCGCGGCCAGGAGACCCGCGCGCCGGCCCGGCGGGTGACAGAAATTATGCACGACGCCCTGCCACATTCCACCTTGGCGGAAATCCCCGGCGGCGGTCACATGTCGCCGATCACCCATGCGGATCAAGTGAATGAGGTCGTGGCTGGGTTTTTAAGGGGGCTGTAGCTAATTATAGTCATCCACGGGCAGGCGAAGCCCAGACCCGTGGATCTATTTTAAACACAGAGCACACAGAGAGCACAGAGAGGCTATGTTGGTCTCCGTTATCTCCGTGTCCTCTGTGATCTCTGTGGTGAATCATTCACTCCTCTTCTTATATGCGTCACCCCCGAGTTGGCGCAGCCAAGTCTCGGGGGACCATGGGTAGCCGTCGCATGGTTCCCCGACAACCGCTTCGCGGGCCTGCCTCCGCCGAAGCGAAGCTCCGGCTTCGCGCAGGTAGGTTGGGAATGACGCGTCTGGGAAAAGGGACAAAAGCGGGACGTTGGGTGCCAGGCACCAGAAAGTATGGCACCAGAATGTGTAAACACGAAGGTCACAAAGGACTCGAAGACTATCAAATGTCTCTGCCTCTTCGTGAACTTCGTGCACTTTGTGGTGAATTTATCTGATCACCCTCCTCCGTGCTGCCGCACGACCCCTCCCATCAAGAGAGGGGTGATCGGTCGTCACCTCGACCGTCGCCCGGCGAGGTAGCTGGGCGCGAGGCCTATGACCGCTAGGACAACGCCGATGCCGGTCAGAGTCAGGTTGGGCATGACCATGCCGAACCCGCCAAAGCCGGCCAGCACCCGCTGCCACAGCGCCAACGGCGTCATGAAATGGGCCTCAATGGCGGAGGCCAGGGCGATCATACCGATGATGGCGGAGATAGTCGCGGCCAGCACCAGATGCACCGGCCCGTCCATCAGCAATTCCGGGCCCAGCACAAAGGCGAAGGGCACGATGAACGCCGCCAGGGCGAACTTCACCGCCTGCGCCGCAATGTAGAGCGGATTGTCTTCGGCGATGGAGGCGGCGGCATACGCCGCCACTGCAACGGGCGGTGTCAGCGCCGACATCACCGCGAAATAGAGAACAAACATATGGGCCGGCAGGACAGGAATCTTAAGCTGGGTCAATAGCGGCGCCATGAGAGCCGCCGCCAGGATATAGGCGCTGGGCGTCGGCATTCCCATGCCGAGAACAATGGTGATCGCCGCCGCCAAAAGAAGCGTCGGGATCATCTGCGCATCAGTAATCCCATAGACCACATGGGCAAATTTGCCGGCCAAGCCGGTCATGGTAATGCCACCGATGATCAGCCCCGCTGCCGCACAGGCGCCGGCCACCGGCACCATCCGATAACAGGTCTCACTCAGCACCTTCAAGATGGTGATGGGCCCGATGCGGGTTTCCGCTTTCAGGACCGAAACGGCGAGAATGGCGAGGCAGCCGAATACCGCCACCATGGTTGGCGTGTAGCCCTCCAGCAGCGCAACTGTCAGCACCACCAGCGGCACAAAGAACATGCCGCCATCTTTTAGCGTGGATACGAGCCGGGGGATCGCCGACGCGTCCATAGGGCGGAAACCTTGCCGGACCGAACTGAAATGCACCTGAGCAAAGATGGAAACGTAATAGAGGATCGCCGGGATCAGGGCCGCGATAGCGATATCCCGGTACTCCACCCCGGCGAAGTCCACCATAATGAAGGCGGCGGTGCCTAGAACCGGGGGCACAATGCTCCCGCCCGTTGACGCTGCGACTTCGATGGCGCCGGCGGTTGCACCGCGATACCCTAACCGTTTCATGATCGGAATGGTGATGGAGCCGGTGGTTACCACATCAGAGGTCGGGCTGCCCGACACCATGCCGTACATGCCGGAAGAGATGACCGCCACCTTGGCCGGTCCGCCCGGCTGCTTGCCGCTGATGGCGGCGGCAAAATTAAAGAAAAACTCCCCACCGCCACAGGCATGCAGCAACGTGCCGAACATCACGAACATAAAGGCATAGGTCGCCGCGACGCGGAGCGGTAGGCCGAAAATGCCATCCGTCGTAAAGACAGTGATCTCGATGAAGTGGGCGTAATCGATCTTTCCGTGTTTGAGCACGCCCGAGAGATTGTCTCCGAACAGGTTATACACGACGAAGATGATAACGATGGTGGTCAGACCCAGGCCCGTCGTGCGGCGCGCAATTTCGATGGTCAGCAAAAACACCAACGTGCCGAACACCATGTCCCAGGTGGTCAGCTCATCCAGCAGCACAATCCGGTCGACGATTTCCCCGGCATTGATCGCGAAATAGATTCCGACGGCGATGGACAGCGCCGCGAAGATCAAATCAAGAATGGATGGGTTATCAGGGTCCGAGTCTTCGAACGCGCCGGTGGTCAGGAACGCCAGCGCCATCATGCCGGCAAAGAAAATCACCGCCAAGGTCCAGGGCGCGATGATCACCACCGTCGCCGCCGAGATGACATAAATGCCGACGGCAATCGCGAAGGGCGTGAATATCCAATAGTACTTGCCGTCCGGACGGCGGCGCGCCCCCACGGAAAACCAGGTCTTTAAGGAAAGTATTTTGCTGTCCGCCATCGCCGGCTCTTACGAGGCAAAAAGGGAGTGCAGGTTGCCCCGCACTCCCAATTTATTCGCTCCGGAAGGTGATCGCTTACATGATCCCTTTTTCTTTGAAGTATTTGGCGGCGCCCGGGTGATGCGCAGCAACACCGGGGGTGGCCAGAACCTTCACCGTCGCCGTTTTCTTGATCAGACGGTGAGATTTGTTCTTGAACTCTTCGATTTGCTCGACCATCGCCTTGGTGATGGTGTAGGCGAGCTTCTCGTCCATGTTGGCGTTGACGACGATAACCGCGCCGATGCAAACACCGTTAACGGCGGCCGGAGACCATTTGTATTCGCCGGCCTTGACGCCGCAGGCCGCGCCGCCGAACTGTTTGGCGACATTGTTCGCGACACCGATCGGAATATCGACCAATACCGGGCTTACCCCCTTGGCAATTTCGCGAATTCGCGGGTGGTTGTAGGCGATGCCGAAGTTCACCACGTCAATCCGGCGATCCAGCGCCAGGGAGACCAGTTCCTTGGATGCGGCGTGAACGACTTGGCCGCCCCAGCTTTCGATGGCCGATTTAGTGGCACCCATCTGTGACATAACAGCTTCACTGACGTTGCTGTCCATGTTGCCGCGGCGGTTGATACCCACACGCATGGGGATCTTCTTGTTCACGATGTCGGCGAAGCTCTTGATACCGTGTTTCTCCGCAAAGGACTTCGCGACGAGGATATGAGTCATTTGGAAGCGGGATTCCGGCGTGTACACCCGGAACAAGGTACGGACGTTGGTGATGCCCTTCTTGAAGGGCGCGGTGCCATTGACGGCGGCGCTCAGCTCGCCATCGGTGGCCAGACCCATCGGCACTTTGCCGCGGGACACCAACGGCACATTGGCCAGACCGCCGGAAGAGGTTTGATAGGTCACCGTGGAGCCGGGATGGGCCTTGGCGATGGCGGCGTCAATGCCGCCGCCGATGCGGGACCACAGTCCCCCGGGGCTCGCGCCGGACAGGGTCAGATTATATTTCTGGGCGTCGGCCGGCAGCGCCGCAAGGGTCGCCAGGGCCAGGGTCGCAACAAAGAGCTTTTTCATGAATTCCTCCCATTAGCTCAACGCATTATGTTGCCCGGATGTTAGTTGAGCGGGCGTCATAAAGCAAATAAGTAAGCGCTCTAACGCTAAGGTTTATTGCCGTTGCGGCTGTCTTTCAGATTGTTCCGCACCTTGTTGATTAGTGTCTTGAATTGCCGCGCCTCCACACCTTTTAATCCGCGCCCGGCGATCTCGTTCACCTCCAGCGCATAGGGGATCAGTTTGGCCTCCAAAGCCCGGCCCTTGGGCGTTAGATAGACCTTGTACGCACGGCGGTCCGTGGTGCTGCGCTTGCGCCGCACAATGCTTTGCTTTTCCATGCGCAGCAACGCGCTTTGGGTGGTGGGTTCCGTGGTATTGACCCGGTCGCTGAGCTCCCGCTGGCTCAGACCCTCCTCCTGCCACAAGACCCGTAGCAAAAACCATTGAGCGGTGGAGATGCCGTGTTCCTGCAGGCGTGACCGTAGCTCTTTCTGCAGCAGCATCATTGTATCCCGGATCAAAAAACCGATGCTCTGCGACGGCGGCAGCGGCGATTTTTGATCCTTTGAGCCTTTGGCGGCGCGGGGCATCGGTAGCTCCCTTCCCTCCCGAGAAACTAAGAAGTCTAACTTATTTCAGGGACGTTCCGCTTGCCACCATAAAATATAACAATGGTGCGCACCGTTCTCCACGCATTCAAGAATCTGCTGGATTAATCGTTGGGCCACACTATTAATGGCCCCCGTTTCATAGACCAGGAAGATGATCAAAAATGGCTGTCAATGAAGATCAAATCCGCGACGTTCTCTCCACCCTTATCCCCGAAGGCGACGACCAGGACATCGTCTCCGCCGGCCTTGTGTCCGGCATTGCCCAACGGGACGGCATGATCCAGGTGTCGATCGAGACCACGCCGGACCGGGTGCCGGAAATGGAACAAGTGCGCCAGGCCGCCGAACAGGCGCTCAAAGGTCTGGAAGGCGTGAAAAACGCGACCGCCGTCCTGACCGCCGAGAAGCCGCAAGCCCAAGCCCAACCTCAGCCCCAGCCGCAACAGCCGCCCCAACAACCTGGCCCGCAAGGGGTGCCGGGCGTCGGGGCGTTGATCGCCGTGGCCTCCGGCAAGGGCGGCGTCGGCAAATCGACCACCGCTGTCAATCTGGCGCTGGCGCTCTCCGCCATGGATAAGACCGTCGGCATTCTGGACGCGGACATTTATGGCCCCTCCATCCCGCGGATGATGGGGGTGACCGAACAGCCGGTGCAGACCCAGAACAACACCCTGCTACCGCCCTCCAGCTATGGCATTAAATGCATGTCCATGGGCATGCTGGTGGACGAGGAAGAGCCGGTGATCTGGCGTGGGCCCATGGTTATGGGCGCCCTACAGCAGATGCTGACCGAGGTGGAATGGGGGCCACTGGATATTCTGGTGATCGACATGCCGCCGGGCACAGGCGATGCGCAGTTGACCCTGGCGCAGCAGACCAAGCTCACCGGCGCGGTGATCGTCTCCACGCCGCAGGACATCGCGCTCCTGGACGCTCGTAAGGGCCTCAACATGTTCCGCAAGGTGAACGTGCCGATCCTGGGCATTGTCGAGAACATGAGCTATTTCGTCTGCCCCAACTGCGGTGAGGAATCACATATCTTTGCCCATGGCGGGGCGCAGGCGACGGCGGAGAAATACGACGTGCCGTTCCTGGGCGCGGTGCCGCTGGAAATGGAAATCCGGGAAACCTCGGACGAGGGCCGGCCCATCGTCGCCAGCAACCCCGAAAGCCCCCACGCCCAGGCCTATAAGCCCATCGCCGAGAAGGTCCTGGCCGGCATCGACGCCGCCGCCGGAGCCCAAGCCGGCCCCAATATCAGCTTTGAGTAGGGTTAAACCTTAAACGCCGCCTAAACCTTAAACGCCGATAGCGTTTCCTTGGCGAACAGGTCTTCCGGCGTCATTTTGCGCCGGGTCACCCCTTGCTCGTCGCAGTATTGCAGGAACGTCTCCAGGGTCGGGCGGTTGTTCTCGATCCCGTAGGGCCAATAGTCGCCGTGAGGGAAGAACTCCTGGCTCATCTTCTCGAACGAGTCCGGCATCCACGGAAACGGGATGCGGGACACGTTAATATCCGACAGGCGCTCCACCATCTTCGCCTTGGCTTCTTCGAAGGCGGTCAGCAGGTTCATGGCGATCCACGGGTTCTTCTCATACACGTCGCGTTTGATGGCGACCGTGTGCATGATCGGGTAGACCCCGGTGCGGCGGAAATATTCGAGCTCCACCTCCGGATAATTGGGCATGAGGCGCTGCATCTTGCCGTCATTGGCCAGGAAGGCATCCGGCGGGCGGGCGGAGATCACCGCGTCCAACTCGCCGGCCAGCAGAAGATCGGCCAGAGACCGGTCCTGCACCTCTGAATACTTGATTCCATCGGGCAGCTTCGCCTTGCCCATTTCCTTGCGGCCCGGTTCGTTCACGCCGCCCTGCACCCACTCGACGCTGTCGAGCGGCGCACCGCCTTCATGGTGCAGCCAGCCCCGCGCATAGACGGTGGCGGTCTGGGTCCATTCCGGCACACCGATGCGCCCGCCCTTCAGATCGGCCGCGGTTTTGATCTTGCCGTCGGTGCGGATGTAAAAGGCCGAATGCCGGAACATCCGCGATACGAACACCGGGATGCCGACGATCGGGGAATCTTCCAGAGACCGAAGCGAGCAGAACTTCGCGAAGGAAAGTTCCGACACCTCCCACTCATAGGCGTTGGCGAAGCGAAAGAAGGTCTCCTCCACCTGGAAATTCAGAAACGTCAGGTCGATGCCCTTGGGCTTCACCCGGCCGAACATCATGTCCCGGACATGGTCGTAATCTTCGATGGCGAGGGTCAGAGATAGATTGCTCACAATAGGCTCCCTATAGATTTTTTAGTTTGCGTGGCCCGTTAGACGTTTGACTGCTTCGATCATGGCGTCCGGCGTGGCCTTGCCTTGCCCGGCGATATCCAGCGCGCTGCCATGGGCCACGGATGAAAACAGGATCGGCGTGCCGATGGACATGCCCGCCGTCGAATGGCGGGCCAGCAGCTTTGCCGGAATATGACCCTGGTCATGCAGCATGACGATGAACGCGTCATAGCCCTCCATGTGCAAGATCAAATCCGCCGCGCCCGGCCCCTCCACATCAATGCCGTCGGCCTGCTTGGCCTTGATGGCGGGCTCAATGATCTCGGCTTCTTCGGAGCCGAAAAGCCCGCCTTCGCTGGCGTGGGGGTTGAGTCCCGCTACCATGATCTTGGGCTTCGCAATGCCGATTCGCACCAGTGTGTCGTGGACCGAGCCGATGACATGCTTCACTCGGTCTTCGGTGATCAGGTCCAAAGATTGCCGGACGCTGGAATGCAGTGTGCAGTGGGCGATCCGGTATTTGTCGAAGCAGACCATCAGAAACCCGTCTTCCGGGGCCAGACCGGTCTGGCGCGCAACAAAAGACGGATAGCCGTCGAACTCGATCCCCGCCATATGAACGGCGGTCTCCGTCTGCGGGGCGGAGACCACGGCATCGACATCATGGTCGAGCGCGGCACGGATCGCGGCGGCGGCGCAGTCCACGGCCGCCTTGCCGTTGTCGCCATTGATCTCGCCGATTTTCAGATCCTTGTTGCCGAACAGATCGAGGGATATCTGCTTGACGCCGGGCTTGTCCCAGTCAACGTCATCGACTGTGTCATAGGCGTCCAGTTCGATCTCGATCCCGCAGGAGGATGCGTGCGCCGCCAGCACCTTTGGATCACCGAAGATCAGTGGCCGGCTGATCCCGGTGACCGCGTCGGACAGCGCGGCTTTCATGCAAAGTTCGGGGCCGATGCCGGCGGGATCGCCGCAGGCCAGCGCCACGATAGGCAGATTGGCGGACACGCGCGCTCGTCCCGGACCGGGGCCTAGACCGTCGCCGGATCGGTGCCGAGCTCGGCGAACAGGCCGTCCCGGGCGCCGATGGAGAAGTCCACATCCCGGTCCAATTCGACCGCGGCGGAGCGGACCCGCTGGTGCGCCGGATCAAGACCCATGATCTCGCCGCCTTCTTCGTTGGCTTTGGCGGCCTTGATCAGATACTGCCGAGTCATGGTGACGCCGTTGTCGGTACCGCAGAGATGCTCCTTGGTGCGGTCCTGGATCGGGCCCATGCTTTCCTGCAGAGAGGCATCCTGCATGCCGATACCTTCGATGCCGCTGTAGTGGATGCCCATCCGCTGCGCGTTCCGGTCCATAAGGTAATCATTGTCCTTGTTAGCCAGCGGGCGGAAAGTGCCGGGAATATTTTTCACATGGATCCCCTTGCCATCGATCATCGCTTCTCGCTCTTTGCCGGTCAGCGCACGGTTCGGATGGTAGTTGAAGCTCCAGGCCCAGCAATTGTGATCATCAATCGGCACCCAGGCATGACCGCCGATCGGATGGCCGGCGCGTGGTGCGATCAAGGTATGGAACGGCATGATCCAGGGCGTGATCCGCCAATAGTATTTGTCATTGTCCGCGTTTCGCCGAGCGCCGATCAACAGCCCGCCTTCGAACGGCTTCACGTCGAACACCGGCATCAGGTCTTCTTCGTTGTAGCGGTTGGCCTTGCTGCCTTTGAACAAAGGATCAGTATTAAGCTGGCCCCCATGCAGCCAGGTCACGTGGCTCGAATCGATGCCGCCTTCCAGTGCCTGCAGATAGTTGCATTCCTGCAACCGCTTGGAGACATAGAGCTGATCCGGCGCCACATTGGTCCATTCAAAGTTCGGGTCGGCGGGTTTCTTTTCCGGCGGTCCCATATAGGCCCAGACCACGCCCCCTTTTTCGATGCACGGATAGGATTTCAGGCTCACCCGTTCCATGGCCTTCGGGTTGTTGCCTTCTGACGGCAGTTCGATGCACTTGCCGTTGATATCAAATTTCCAGCCATGATAGGGGCAGCGTAGGCCGCATTCTTCGTTGCGGCCGAACCATAGAGACACGCCCCGGTGGGCGCAGTATTCGTCGATCAGTCCCACCCGCCCTTCAGTATCGCGGAACACAACCAGCTCTTCCCCCAGCAATTTGACCCGCACCGGATCGCTGTCCGGCCTTTCGATTTCGCTCGATAGCAAAAAAGGCAGCCAAAAACGCCGCATCATTTCGCCCATGGGCGTACCGGCGTCGGTCTGACAGAGATAATCGTTTTGTTCCTGCGTGATCATGTCCCTAACTCCAATTCTTGGTTCCTATTAAAACGGCTTAGAGTCTAAGCCGCCAGACTATTTTCCTCCGGGAAGAGCAGCGATTTGATCACCACGGGCACCGCGCCAGTGGACCTCAATACTTCGCCGATATCGATAAAATCGAACTCTCTCAGCTGTATGCCATCAATGGAGACAATGGGCGTCGCCAGCTTCTCCTCCTCCCGGCAATGAATGCCTAGCAAGCCGCCGATATCTCCGTCTATGACCAGGATCAAGGGATGTTCGGCATCAAGTTTCACCTGAACCCCGGCGATCAGCCCCTGACACAGCGCCTGCAACCGGGCGAAACTGGCTGTCCCCGCCCAGGGAAAGGCGATAGCAACCGGCTGATCTTCGGTGTTGAGATCAAGCCGGATTAGGGCCTGCTTCACACCGTCCTCGATCACGGCTTTGTCGATCTCTTCACCGGACAGGTCCAGCTCCGGCGCGATGACCGCAATATTGGTCAGCGGCAAAGTCTCCGGCGGATCCATATAGATCGTGCTGCCCGACACCTGCACCGTGTACTGAGACGCGCCGACCACTGTCGCCCGGATGCCCTGCAAAGGTTCGGTAATGGCGATGTTCATGGCCTCAATCTTGGATCGCAACGCCGCACCCAGCTCCCGGCCCAGATCGCCGAAGCCGGCAGCCTCACGCCCGTAGAAATACTCGGACACCCCGCCGGACACGATGACATCGCCCGGGGCTTCAGCGTAGCTGAGGGGCGGCAGTCTGAGGCGTGCACCCAAATCCTCACCCCGCATAGCCCGGCAGACTTGATCCGCCATAGCGTTGGCCAACTCGTCCCGCTGATCGTCGGTTATCCCGTCACCCACGTTTAACGTCAGACCGAGTTCGTCGAGATACGCCCGGCCGGTGGGCTCAATCCGTTCTATCCGCCCGCCGCCGTCTACAACGACCAATCGCGCACCGGCCTCGACGGCGGTCATTGTGGCCACTTCGCCGTCCACGCAGAGGGCGATCTTGGTCGTCCCGCCGCCGACATCGATGTTCAACACGGGATGGCCGTTGCGGATGGAGAGCGCCAGCGCGCCGGACCCGTGCGCCGCCATCAAGGTTTCCAACCCATCCCCGGCGCTGACCGCCACGAACTTGCCAGCCTCGGCCGCGAACAGTTCCCCGATGGCGCGGGCGTTTTCCCGGCGCACCGCCACGCCGGTGAGGATCAGTGCGCCCGTGTCGATTTCGTCGGGACTGATCCCGGCCTTTTCATATTCTGCCGCAATGAAGTTCCCCAGCCGGTCGGCGTCGATGGTATTTTCCGCCGTATAGGGGGTGATCAGGATGTCCGACTGATGGCGCACAATCCGCTCCGCCACCACATAGCGGCTGTCCAGCCGCTCCAGAACGATGGTCGAGAATAATAAATGCGATGTCGAAGAGCCGATGTCGACGCCGACGCTCGACAATTCGATCACGTCCTCTTCGATCAGGCTCCGGCCCGTGTTGGAGAAGAATATGCGCCCGCTATCGCCGGTCATCAAGTGTCTCTATGTTCAGGTTTGAACGTACTTCCGGTCCGGGTTCGGCGACAGATCATTGGGCGTCAAATAAAGCTCATCGCCCATCTGGGACGCACCGCCGGCAGCCGCCAGCTTTTCCTCGAACTCCCGGCGAACGTTCGGGTCTTCCATCCAGTAGGGAATGGAGGTCCCGCCTTCGTGCAGGTCCATGCCCGTATAGTCGATCTGCGTGTCGCCAGGGGCCTTGGCCTCCAGGCTCGGATGGTTGGGGCCGAACCAGGCGGTCAGGCGGAACGGCTCCTTCGACACATTGAAATGCTGATGATACCAGCGCGCGCCGCCGGGCGCCGCCGTGATCATCCCAACAGGCTCGTAATCCAGGCGCTGCACCTGGTCACCGTTGCCGTCCTTCCACGGCGTCGGGCCCAGACGTTCCGGCCAAGTATGGGTATAGCCCTTGCCTTTGACGCAGATCAGCACCGCCGCCGAGGTATGCGCGTGGGCCTTGGAATACTTGCCCGTATCGTGCTGACCGACCCAGAGATAGAACTTGTTGTTGGTCATGAATGGTTCGACCCGCCGCCAGCCGGGCGACCGACGGTTATCCAACGGCAGCTCGCAGTTAAAAATATCCGGCACCATATTAGTGCGCCGCATGGCGAGCCCGCGGATCGGATCCGGCTCGATATCATCAGAGGGTTTGTAGAAATCCTCGTCGTCGGTAAACCGGTCGGTGAACTGATACGGGCAGTTGAAAACCATATCCACATTGCCCAAGAGGTTCATCAGGTTTGGCGCTGTCGTGCCCGCCAGCAACAGCGCCGGGCTGGAGGTTGCGTTAACGATCCGGTGGTAGGCGTTCACCGGGATGGAGAACAGCGAGCCGGTCTGCCACTCGAAAACATGCTTCTTGCCGCCCTCTTCCAGCCACACCTCGGTCGTGCCCCGGCCCTCGACCACCAGGAATATTTCTTCATAGATATGCCGTTCCACATTCAGCGCGCCGGCAGCGGGGACTTCGACCACATAGCTGCCCCATTTACCCTCTGTGCCGTAAAGCTGGATGAAATGGCCGCGCCCACCCATCCGCTTCCAGTCATGCAAGGGCAGATTTTGAACCTTTTCGATGCCGAGCCCCCTGAACGTGGGAATGCCCTCCGCCTTCATGAACCGGTCATAGGTCAGCTCGGGAAACTTGAATTCGCCATAGCCGGCCCGCTGTTCCCCCGTGGGTTCGTGCCAGTGGACCATTCCGTCGAGTTCATGAGGCATCCTACTCTCCTGTAATCACATCTATTGGCCGCCGAACAGCAGGCCCGGAAACACTTCATATTGCATCAATTGGCTAAACACGATCCAGGTAAAGGCCGTGGCGGCCACCGCCGACCAGGCGCCAACCTTGACGCTTTTCCTTCCTTGGAAGACGACAAACGTAAAGACGTAAATCGGGATCGAGATCAGGAACCCGACAAAATAGACAAGGACCACAAACGCCACCGGCCAGACCATCGCCACCAGGACTTTGCGCATGGGTTGGGCGGCGACCGCTTCGCCGCTGGCTTCGCCCACGATGGTGCCGGTGAAGAACGTCTTGATCCCATTGCCGAGCGCCGTCCCCGTCGCGGCAACCAAATCGAGCACGCATAAGACGATCAGGCTCCAGCCCACCAGGACCGGCACTTGCTGTGCTTTTTGATCGTAAGTGTAGGACCACGTCAGAAAGATCACGGCAAAAGCCGACACGATAAGCGGTGGCAACAAGTTCAAGATCATCTTGTCCGAATGAGGAGAATTCATGCCCGCTGAGTCAGCCATGGCCTACGCCTCCCGTTTCCGGTTTCGCAGCCAGCCCCGTATCGAAGGCGACAGAATAATTAACACTGTCGCAATCAACAGAACCGCGGAAATGGGCCGTCCGTAGAAAATGGAATAGCTCCCATCGCCGATCATCATGGATTGGTGATAGCTCCGTTCCGCCAGTTCGCCCAAAACCAAGGCAATCACCGCCGTGATGCGGGGATAATCATAGCGGATCATCAAAAACCCAATGATGCCGAAGATCATGGCGACAGCGACATCGCCCATGCTGTTGTGGAGGGCATAGACCCCGACCAGAGCCACGGCGACCACCGTCGGCGCCAGGATGTGAACATCGACCAGGGTGATGAGAGACAGCCAGCGTGCCAAGATCAAGCCGATGATGGAGGCCAGAATCGCCGCCGAGGCGACGGCAACGATCAGGCTGAACACCACGCCTTCGTGTTCCACCAGCATCATCGGACCGGGCTCCAACCCGTGCAGGATCAGAACGCCCAGGAAAATCGCCATCTCCGCGCTGCCGGGGATGCCGAAAGCCAGGGTCGGGATCAAAGCGCCGCCGTCCTTGGCATTATTGGCGGATTCCGGCGCGATCACGCCTTGGATGTTGCCGGTGCCGAAACTTTCCGGATTCTTGGAAGCCTGCACCGTGGACGCATAAGACAGAAACGAGGCCACCGTACCGCCCACGCCCGGAATGGCGCCAATAAACGCGCCGATGGCGGAACCTCGCAGCAAGATGGGCACATTCCTGAAAACCGAGACAATACCATCGCTGACCCGGGAAATTTTCATGCTTGCGCCGTCGCCCGACACGACCCGACCGCCCTTGAGCGTCAGGTTGATCATCTCGGCGATGGCGAAGACGCCGGTCAGCGTGGGCACCAGCCGCACCCCGTCCAGCAGATACTCAACGTCTCCCGTAAACCGGTCGCCGCCATTGACCGCGTCCAGACCCACAAAGGCCAATGCTAAACCGACACCGCCGGCGATCAGCCCCCGCAGGAACTTGCCCCCGGTGGAGAGCGCAATCGCGCCGAGACCCAGGATGGCGAGGGCGAAGAACTCCGGTGGGCCAAACAGTAGAACTATTTCCTTGGCGATGGGGATCACGGCCATCAGGATCGCCACGCCCAAAATACCACCGAGGGACGACGCCGTCGCCGCCGCGCCGATGGCCATGCCCGCTTTGCCCTGTTGGGCCAAGGGGAAACCGTCAAAACAGGTCGCCGCGTTGGGCGCAATGCCCGGGGTATTTAACAAAATTGCCGAGATCGACCCGCCGAACGCGACCGAACCCATCACCCCGCCGATAAGGGTGATCGCCTCCGCCGGCTGCATGCCAAATGTAAGCGGGATCAACAGCGCGATCGCCGTTGTGCCGCCCAATCCAGGTATCGCACCGAACACGAGGCCGATGCCCACACCCAGACATAGGTAGAGCGAGCCTTTCAGGGTGAACAGAAGTGCCAGGGCTTCTGTGGCGGATTCAAACATGGGATGGGCTGATACGGTTGGTCATTATATTAAAAATCCGGCGGGAGACTCCCCGCCGGATTATTTCAGTACAATCAAACGGCCTAATTGGATTTTGCCAAGGCCGCCGGATACTTCTTGAAGATCGCCAGCGCCTTATCGACCGCGGCTTGTGTATCAGCACCGCTGAGGTGACCGAATGGCCGGCGAGTCTTCTTCGCCCAAGCTTGGGAATCCGTATCCGCAATCGCCTTGCCGACGGCATCGGACAGAATCTTGGCAATATTGGCCGGTGTGCCCGGCGCAGCCGCCACCATCCGCTCGACGCCCAGGCCGGTCAGTTCGGGATAGCCAGCTTCGGCGATTGTCGGCACACCCTTGAAGCTGGACTTCTCTTCGAAGGTGACCACGCCATGGATGTCGCCGGATTTCACGAACTTATTAAAGGTCTGTGTCGGCGCAATGCCGGCATCGCCGTCACCGCGAACCACGCCGACGATATATTGTTTCGATCCTTTGTAGCCGGTCACAAACTGCACTGGGAAACCGACCACCGTTTTAAAGATGCTCGCGCCGGTGTAGGCGGTCGAGCCAAACCCGGTGGACAGCACTTTGACGCTCCGCCCCAAGTTCTTGAGATCGGCCACGGTCTTGATGCTGCTTTTGCCGCTAACGCCGAACAGGTAGGGGCTGGTCGACATGCGCCCGACCCAAACGAATTTGGTCACGTCGAAATTGACCTTCTGGCCGGTGAGCTGCGGGATGATCGCGCCCGGCATGTTGATCACCGAAATCGTGTAGCCATCGCCGCCCGCCTTGGCGAGAAGACCATAACCTTTGCGGCCGCCGGCGCCCGGCACGTTCTTCGGCACCACATTGACCTTATTGGGCAGGTATTTGCCCATGTTCTTGGCCACCTGACGGGACGTGCTATCCATGCCGCCGCCGGGGCTGAAGGGAATCAGAAAAGTGATGTCTTTTTCCGGAAACGCGGCTTGGGCGTTTCCAACAAATCCGGCCGCCACAAACGCAGCCGCGGTGCTTAGAATGATCTTCGATTTCATTGCCATTTTCCTCCGTGTTTGGCGCTGGACGAACCTCTCGTCCGCCGATTGTTCACTATAATTATTAGCTAAGAATTCTAAGTAAATTTGCGGGCCCTCGCAATCCGAATTAACGTCCGGCGCGGCGGCTGAAATATTCCCACGACCGGGTAAAGCCCGACAGGGATTCATTGCCCGCCAGGCGGCAATCGATCTCGCCGGGCGATAGGTATTCCACCTCGCCTAGACGCATGGCGTCCATCTGAAGTTTGGCGTTCACTTGCATGTAAATGGCGGTCATCACTGCATCTTCGAGGCTGGTGCCAACCACGGTCGCGCCATGCCCCCGCATCAGAATCGTCCGATTGGAGCCCAAGGCTTCGGCCAGATCATCCCCTTGCTCCACATTGACCACCAGAAGGTTGGTGTCGCCGAACTTGTCCTTGATGTCCCAGACCGGCACCTCGTGGCCGATCCGTCCTGACGTATGCGCGATCGCTTTCAAGGGCGTCTTGGTTACGCTGAAGGGCACCACGGCGTAGGAATGGTGATGCACCACCGACATAACATCGGGCCGCGCCTTGAACATGGACGCATGGATCGGCGTCTCCAGGTATAGGTTAAACCCCTTGTTATCGATGCAATTGCTGTCCAGATCGAACTCGACGATATCTTCGGGCTCCACCAACTCCGGGCTGCGGGAGCGGGAGATGAGGAATCGGTCCGGATTTTCCGGGTGGCGGATACTCACATGGCCGTAGCCGTCCACCACATCTTCGTGCGCCAGGATGCGGTTGGCAGTGACAAGGTTTTCGATTGCGTCTTTTAGGCTGGACATCTGCCCCCCCCCATGGTGATTTTACAAGCTGTGCCGTTCGGCGTGATTGGGCCCAATGGTACTGCAGAATTTCAGGTTCGGAAATAACGCACGCGAAGCAAGCTTATGAGTTATGACACGAATATTCTGAT
>Ga0181578_10000060_pt1 | contig 83194 bp, 53 predicted proteins | sample 071ome_21_FD_148659 | JGI IMG/M metagenome (GOLD analysis project Ga0181578, IMG submission 148659) | Coastal salt marsh microbial communities from the Groves Creek Marsh, Skidaway Island, Georgia - 071401CT metaG (spades assembly) | ecosystem: Environmental > Aquatic > Marine > Intertidal zone... | reverse complement strand
CTCGATGCGCAGGATCAGACCGCTCGACTCCTCGCGGTCTTCCTCGGCTCCGCAGCGCAGGGCTCCCACGGCGGCGGGGATGAGGAGACCGAGCTCGGCCTCGGGGGTGGCGGTGAGGATCTCGCGGAAGAGCTGCCGGGTCTCCGGCGTCGCCTCCGGGGCGAAACGCGCGAGGATGTGGAGCACGATCGACTTCGCGCGGGGCTCGGTCAGGCTCCCCCACGCCTCGCGGAGCACCGCCTGCAGTCGCGGAGTCGCACGGTACGGGGATGCCTCGGGGAGCCACTCGACCGGGATCTTCCACGAGTCGGCGCGAGCGCTCCTCCACCGCGAAGCCTCGAGCATCGGGTCCGCGCTCCGGTCTCCCTGCTCGGCGTCGGGGCTCCAGGCGGAGAGAGTCGCGACGAAGTCCTCGACGAAGCGGTCGTCGGTCAGGGCGTGGTGGAGAGCGTCCTCCCAGTGCCCCGCAGCGCGGGCGATCGCCACCCGGGTCTCGATGGAGACCGGGCTCGGATAGAGGTCGAAGGCGTGGCTCGGCACCCGCAGGTTTCCGGTGCGGGCCCCCGGTCCCGGGGTCCGGGCCTCAGCCAGCCGGAAGCGGAACTGGAGGTGGGGGGCGTTGGCCCCCGCGAGGATTCGACAGACCTCATCCACCTTCCCCATCCTCAGCAGGAGGGAGGCGAGGTCGCTGATCTCCTCGACCGGTCCGGTCTCCTCGATGAGAGGGCGGTACAGGCCGAGCCCCTCGCTCGCTTCGAGCCCCTCCCTGGTGATGAACTCCAGCCACCGGAAGTAGCTCCGGGGGGCCGTCGTTCGGAGCGGCTCGATCGCCTCGACCATCCGGGGAGGGAAGGTCGGGTCCGTCACCCAGTCGCGGATGATGAGGGAGTACCTCGACATGCTCAGGTCGCGGGCATCCGCGGTGAGCTGGCTCATATCTCCGAAGAGCCGACGCAGCACCGCCTTCAGCCCCGGGCTCTCGACGAGCGGGAGCAGCGCCGGGAGCAGCGCCCTGCCCTCGGCGCGCACCGACTCCGGGGCGTCGCCGAAGACGGTGACGAGGAGGGCGCTGTCGGTCTGCTCTCCGCTCTCCCGCAGGAGCATCTCGAGCTGCGAGAGACCACCCACCTGGAGGAGGACCTCCGCGAGCTGGCGACGGTGCAGCGGGTTCCGCGACTCGGCCCGCATCGTCTCGACGACCGGTCGGACCACCTCTCCCAGGGCGATCAGCTTCCCCTTCGCGGTCTCCGCGGCGCCCTCGGTGTCCTCCGACGCGAGGGCCATTCCCCACTCGAAGATCCGGGCCTGCATCTCCGGACTCTCCTGAACCTGCGCGATCCAGTCGAAGGAGGGGAGGTCCGCCACCGCCGTCTCGATCTCGGCGAGGTAGCGATGGGCGGCCTGCACGATGCGCGCGTCCGTCGGCTCTCCCTCGATGAGCTCCTCGTACCGCAGCCGGGCGGCGCCCAGCTCCCCGAGCTTGCGGTGGGCGCGGGCGAGGGCGAAGAGGGTGCGGGCGCGCAGCTCGGGGGCGAGCCCCTCGACGGCGAGGAGGCCCTGGTAGAGCGGCAGCGCCGCAGCCGGCTCTCCCTCCGCCATCTCGATGAGCTCCGCCTCGAGGAGGCGGGTCTCCGGATCGCGGGGGGCGGGCTCCTGGGCGCCGAGGGTCTGGCTCGCGGCGAGCAGCGCCAGCGCCGCGAGCAAGGTCGGAAGAATGCGGTTCATGGGGACTCCCTTCTGCCGCGGCCCCCCGGGGGGAATCCCCGGGTCGGGCGCTGCGTACAGGATGATCGTCGCCGCCGGCTGTTGGGAACCTGTTGGATCGCGAAGATCTTCCAGCATTGGGCGGAGACGGGCTCCGTCGGGCTCTCTCGCTCGAGAGAGTATCGACCGGGAGGCGGAGTTCGGGCGGCTTCCGGGAGGCGCGAGCGGTCTCCGCCGTTGCAGGCGGGGGGGCGGTCGGCTCTACTCTGATCAACCCCCGCCACCCGGATCAGGCCCACCAGTGCTGCGGCTCCCATCGGATCCACCGCATTTCGAGGAGAAGGGGACGAGACGATGGCCCGACGATTCTTCGCCAGCCCCCGCCTCATCGCCTTCGCGGTTCTGGTCCTGCTCCTCCTCACCGTGGGTCGCCCGGTCCTTCACCTCGTCTCCACCGCCTGGCACGACGCCGACGAGCGTCAGGTCGCCCCGCCGGGGACGGTCGACGATGCCAGTCGGCTGAATCGCACCCGCGTGGCGGAGATCGTGGATGTCGATCGGGAGCGCGCGGAGGAGCAGCTCGCGGAGCTCCTCGACCGGGCGCGGCGGGACGGCCTCGGCGTCTCCATCGCCGGCGCGCGCCACAGCATGGGGGGACACTCGATCCACCCCGACGGCATCACCATCAACATGCTCCCCTTCGACGCCATGGAGCTCGACGCCGCGCGCGGCCTCCTGCGGGTCGGCTCCGGGGCGCTCTGGAGCGATGTCATCCCCTTCCTCGACGCCGCGGGTTGGTCGGTGGCGGTGATGCAGTCGAACAAGTCGTTCACGGTGGGGGGCTCGCTGAGCGTCAACTGCCACGGGTGGCAGTACGGGCGGCCGCCGATCGCCTCCACCGTCGAGTCGTTCCGACTGATGAAGGCGGATGGCGCCGTGGTCCGCTGCAGCCGCACGGAGAACCCGGAGCTCTTCTCCCTCGCCCTCGGGGGCTATGGCCTCTTCGGGATCATCCTCGAGGTCGACCTGCGCGTGGTCCCCAACCGCCCCTATCGACTGACGACCGATGTGGTCCCCGCGACCGAGGCGCTCGCCACCTACCACGAGCGGGTCGGGGGCGCGGCGGGGACCGCCATGGTCTACGCCCGCATGAACGTCGACCCGGACCACTTCCTCGATGACGTGATCCTCAGCGTCCTCGTCGAGGAGGATGGGCCGGTCGAGGGGCTGCCCCCGCTCTCCGAGCAGGGGCTCGTCGGGCTCCGTCGCACGATCTTCCGCGGCTCCGCGGAGAGCGACTACGGCAAGAAGCTGCGATGGACCGCCGAGACGCAGCTCTCCTCCCCCGGCGGGGAGACGGTCTTCTCCCGCAACCAGCTCCTGAACGAGCCGGTGGAGGTCTACGCGAACCGCTCCGCGGACTCGACCGACATCCTCCACGAGTACTTCGTCCCGGAGGCGTCGATCGCGGGCTTCATCGATGGGCTTCGGAGGATCATCCCCGAGGAGGGGGGGAACCTGCTGAACGTGACGGTGCGCCACATCGAGGAGGACACCGACACCTTCCTCCGCTACGCCGATCGCCCGATGCTCTCCCTCGTCATGCTCTTCCATCAGGAGCGGACCGACGCGGGAGAGGCGGCGATGGAGAAGTTGACGCGCCGCCTCATCGATGCGGCCCTCGCGGCCGGGGGGCGGTACTACCTCCCCTACCGCCTGCATGCGACTCCGGAGCAGTTCCACCGCGCCTATCCGATGGCGAGGGAGTTCTTCCGCCGGAAGCGGGAGCACGACCCGGATGGTCTCTTCCGGAACCAGTTCCACACGAAGTACGGAGGGGCCGATGTGGGTTCGCAAGAGGATTGACATCGGCTGGGGGCACCTGCTCGGCGCCGCGCTCGGCTGCTTCCTCCCCGCCTCCCGCCGCAAGGCGGCGGCGCGCGCCGAGGCGGCCTGGGGGACCGGGGATGCCTTCGCCTGTCTCTCCGTCCGGAGCGGCTTCGACCTCCTCCTCGCGGACCTCGATCTTCCCGAGGGGAGCGAGGTCCTCGTCTCCGCCCTGACGATCCCCGACATGGTGAGGATCATCGAGCATCACGGCCTCGTCGCCGTCCCCCTCGACCTCGACGATGCGACGGTCGCCCCGCGGCCGGCGGAGCTCGCGGCGCGGGTCACCGACCGCACTCGGGCGATCCTCGTCGCGCATCTCCTCGGGACCCGCTTCGACCTCGCCCCCTTCGTCCGCTTCGCGCGGGAGCACGACCTGCTCCTCATCGAGGACTGCGCCCAGGCGTTCGAGGGAGACCGCTGCCGCGGGCACGATGAGGCGGATGTCTCGATGTTCAGCTTCGGCCCGATCAAGACCGCGACCGCCCTCGCGGGAGGGATCCTGCGGATCCGAGACCCGGAGCGGCGCGCGCGGCTGCGCGCCCGCCAGGCGGAGTACCCGGTCCAGTCCCGGGCCGCGTACCTGAAGCGGGTCCTCTTCTTCTGCGGACTCCGCTGGCTCGGCGGCCGTCGCGTCTTTGGGCTCTTCGTGCGCGTCTGCCGCCTCCTCGGTCGGGACTTCGACCAGGTCCTCAACGGCTCGATCCGCAACTTCCCGGCGGAGACCTTCTTCGCGAGCCTCCGCCGCCAGCCTTGCGCTCCCCTGCTGCACCTGATGGCGCGCCGCGTCCGCACCTACCGCAACGAGGCGCTCGACCGTCGCGCCGAGCGCGGCGCCCTCCTCGCCCGGCATCTCCCCCCGGAGAGCCATCCGGGCCGCGCGGCGGACCCGCACACCTGCTGGGTCTTCCCGGTGCGGGTCCCGGACCCCGCCACCACCGTCGCCACCCTCCGGCAGCACGGCTTCGACGCCACCGCCGACAGCTCGCTGAAGCCGGTCGAGGCGACCGACCGCCGCCCCGACGCCGCCCCCGAGACCGCCCGCGCCCTCCTCACCTCGGCGATCTACCTCCCGCTCTACGAGCAGATGCCGCAGCGCGAGGTGGAGCGGATGGGGAGGGTGCTGGAGCCGATGGTTCGGGAGGGGGTTTCGGTGGCGACGGGTGAGGCCCTTCCGCAATTCAGGTCTTAGGCGGCAGAGACCGTTCGGGCGCCGTCCGGCGCCACAGGGCCTGAAGCTCCTCGACAGAGAGTTCGGGTCCCTCAATGGGCCGATGCAGCATCGCATGGCAGTTGGGGCAAACCGGGATCAAGTCCTGGATCGGATCGACCTTGTACTCCTCGCCGATCTTGGCGAGCGGAACCCTGTGGTGAACATCTGTGAAGCCCCGACCCACCCGGCCATAGACGGATTCAAGGTCGATCGCGCAAGCCGCACAGCGGAAGCCATGGTGCTTGCGAAATTGCTGTCGGGCGCGGGGGTCTCTCTCGTAGCGATTGGCAGTGACCTGTTTCCGGGCCCCCCACTCGCCTCTCCCTCGATAAGCTCGCACGGGAACCAACTAACTGTTGGCTGTGAATCGTGTAATGGCCTGCAGGAGCTCGTCGAGTCGTCTTTCCCCGGTCCGATTGGTCCATGCCTTCGAATCACTGTGAGAGTCGCGGGCGTTCGCAGGCGGAAACTCAGGGTGATTGTGCAGCGGCGAGGTCTTTCCCGTCGTGAGGCCAACTTCCGCGTCACTCTCATCCGAGAGCGCCTTGAGGTAGTACTTGAGCGACGTCGCCGAAACCCCGGCCCGCTCAAGGCTATCAACCAGCTCTGGGTGCACATACTTGTGCTCATAGCCGCGGTTCTGTGAGTGTGCCTATTGCCGCCCCTCGAAGTGAAAGCCAGCCTCAAGCATGAGCTCGTGCAGGGAGTTGAGGATCTCATCCAGATCTTCACGCATGGTCTTCGTTCCTTCCTGAGTCACGGCGAGAGACTGCATTGCGTGTTTGGAAACCACTGAAACGCACCGTTGCTGGGGGATCAGATGAAGAGAGCAGCGAGGTTCTTCCATGGACTGAGCTGCTACCCCGGAAGAGAGCTCGGTTTCCAGAGAACCAAAAAAGAACACAGTGACTCCCCCGATTGAAGAGCGGGTCTGAAGTTAAGTTCAGGGCAACTGGCCTGCGATCTGATTGGCGCTTGAGCGAGGATCTGCAACCTCTCACAGGAGTCCCAGCCATCGCCCCCCCGCCACCACCGCCTGAATGGTGATGATCGTCGCCATCGCCTCCAAGACGATGTGGGCTCGCCCGCGGATGCGGGCATCGCGGAGGACGCCGAGCCAGGCGAGGGCGGTGAGGAGGAGGAGGGCCGCGACGCGGGCGATCCCCGGAGCGAGGAGGCCGAGGGGGGCGCCGGTGCCGAGGAGCGCGAGGACCGTGATGATGCTCCCGGGGAAGTGCTTCGGCTCGGGGGGCGTCGGTCGAGGCTCCGATGGAGTCGTCGCGGTGGGCGGAGTCTCCGCGGATCGATCCCCCGTCATCGTCACCCTCGCTTCCTCCCGCGGGTCGAGGCCGCGGAGAGGTCAGGGTACGGGGTTCGGCTCCGAGGGGGTATCGGCTCCTGCGGGGGGATCGCTCTCCTCAGGGGGAGGAGCATCGTCGGGGGTCTCCTCCCGCGGCTCGCGATCCTCGCCATCCCCGCCAGCCGGGGCGCGGTCGAGGAGTCCGGAGGAGGCGTGGACCCTCCCGTCGAGGTCGACCATCAGCGCCTCGACCCGGGGGAGCTTCTCGATGAGGGGGAGGGACGCCTCGGGGCCGAGGACGCAGAGGGCGGTGGCGAGAGCGTCCGCGAGGGCCGCCTCCGGGGCGACGACCGTGGCGCTGATGCAGCCGCGGCAGGGGAAGCCGGTGCGCGGGTCGAGGATGTGATGGTAGCGCTCCCCGTCGAGCTCGAAGAAGCGCTCGTAGTCCCCGGAGGTCACGACGCAGGTGTTCGCCACCGGGATCACGGCGATCACGCGGTCCGGCTCCCGGGGGTGCTGGATCGCGACCTCCCACGGGGCACCGCGTCGGCGCCCGAGGGCCTTCAGGTCTCCCCCGGCGTTCACCATGGCGTCGGTGATGCCGTGCGCCATCAGGATCGCCATGGCGCGGTCGACCCCGTACCCCTTCGCGATCCCGCCGAGCCCCACCGACATCCCCTCGGGGATGGTGACCGTCCCCTGCTTCGCGTCGACGGTGATGCGGCGCCCATCGACGAAGGGGAGGGCAGCCTCGACCGCCTCCCGGCTCGGGGGGCGGGGGGGCTTCGCCTTGAAGTCCCAGAGGCGTCCGACCGCGGCGAAGGTCACATCGAAGGCACCGCGGGTGAAGGTGTGGAGCTCTCCCGCCTGACCGAGGATCCGGACCAGCTCCGGCGCGGCCGGCTGCGGGCCGCGCCCCGCCGCGGCGTTGAGGGTCATCAGGGGGGAGGGGCGCCAGTCCGTCATCAGGTCCTCGACCCGACGGATCTCGGCCACCGCGGCGTCGAGGGCCGCCTCGAGGCGGGCCGGGTCGGGGCCGAGCGCCTCGATGAAGAGCTCGGTCCCCATCACGCCGAGCCGGCGGGAGCGCAGCTCGACCGCGCTCTCTCCCGGGGTTCGCGCCGGGGGAGGCGCCGGCGCCTGGCCGGGGAGGAGGGGCGGGAGGGAGACGAGGGCCAGGGTGATGAGCGGGGCGAGCGCGACCCTAGGCACCGAGGAGGTCCTCCCACGAGTCGGGGAGATGGTGCTCCCGGTAGAGCACCCGACCATCCGCGCCGAAGACGATGATCGTGGGGGTCCCGCGGACCGCCATCGCCCCCACGAGGGAGCCCTCCCGGTCGCGCAGCTGGGGAGCGGTGATGCCGTGCTCCGCGAGGAGGGCGCGGGCGCGGGCGGGGTTCACCTGATCGTCGTTTCCGGCGAGGACCCCGTACCAGTCGACCCGGCCGGCGAGGGCCTTCGAGGCCTTCGCGATCTCCGGCATCTCCCGGATGCAGGGGGCGCACCAGGTCGCCCAGAAGACAAGCACGGTGGGGCGTCCCCCGGCCTGCAGGGTGTGACTCCCCCCATCGAGAGCCGGGAAGGTCCCGGTCGGGAGGCGGAGGTCGGCGGCGGCGCCGCTCTCTCCACCCTTCGGCGCGGAGCCCTGACACCCTCCGGCGAGGAAGAGCGCGGGGAGGAGGAGGGCCAGGAGGAGGGTCTTCGTCATCGTCGGCTCCCGTTCAGAAGGGCTGCTCCCAGCTGAAGCTCGCGAGGATCTGGTCGAGGCCGTCGCTGCGCAGGACGTAGTCGAGGCCGATGGAGAAGGACTCCCTCTCTGCGACATGCCAGATGAGGCGGCCGCCGAAGGTGTGCGAGCTCAGGTCCGCGAGGTCGGAGTCCTGGGTCATGAACTCGCTCGTCGTGAGGAAGTGCTCCTGGTAGTCGTCCGCCGCGCTCTGGTCGTAGTACCGGTAGCGCACCATCGCGTCGAGCTTGTCCTTGCGGAGGGTCTGGTACCACCGCGGCTCGAAGGCGAAGCTCGTGATGCCCCAGTCGTCGGAGTAGATCCGCCCTCCCAGCTCCCAGGCGCGACCGGCGGAGACGAAGCCCCGGAGGCGTCCGTAGAGCGCGGTCCGCGCCCGGCTGTCCGGGAGGACCTCGGCGGTCGGGGTCCCCGCCGCGCCGTTCTCGAGATCCGGGTTCGGCGGTCCGCCCGGGTCCTCGATGACGACGAAGTTGTAGGGGGTCGCGAGGAAGCCATCCTGCAGGGTGAGGGTCGCGCCGAAGCTGCCGTGCAGCGTCGGGGAGAGGATCTGGTACCAGCTGAGGGTGGTGGAGATCGAGGTGCGGGAGTCCCCTCCATCCTCGACCCCGTTCCAGCGGATCAGCCGAATGTCATCGTAGTAGGCGTTGACGCTCAGCCCGAGGGTGGCGTCCTGACCCGCGACCGGGCGGGAGACGCTGCCGCCGAAGCCGATCGAGTCGTAGTCGTACTCATCGGAGTAGCTGAAGGAGCCGCTCGCCTTCCACCCGTCGTCGAGCTTCCAGCGTCCGGAGACAGTCGCCCCGATGTAGTTGTCCGCCGAGGCCCCGGACTGCGCGGGGTAGTTGCTCAGGCGGTCGATCGACGCGCTGGAGACATAGTCGTAGTGCAGGTCGACCGAGTAGCCGAAGTCCTCGGTGGCCTGGCGGTCGAAGATGATGACCGGCTCGACCACGGTGAGGGACTCGTCGAGGAAGGGGTTCCCGTCCCCGGAGTCGTCGTGGTTGTAGAAGCTGAGGCGGGTGGTCAGGCTCTGGTCCCCGGCCTGGGGCTCATCGGAGCCGGGCGCGCTCTCCTCGGTTCCCGGCGCCGGCTCCGCCTCCTGGGCGGCGAGGGGAGGGGAGACCAGCGCCCCCAGCAGCAGCATCAGGCCCGGCAGAAGCAGGCTCGGCTGCCTCGGTGCGGTGCGGTTCCTCAGTAGCATCCGCACCCTCCCCCCGCGCTGTCGCCGATCCCTCCGGCGCTTCCCTCCATCGAGTAGAAGACCTTCGCCTGGAAGTGGACCTCGCTCGGGTCCGCCTCGAACTTCATGGCGGCATCGCCGAAGTTCTGCTTTTCGTAGTACTCCACCGTGGAGCAGCCCCCGCAGAGGAGCAGGAATGCACAGAAGAGCGCACAGCGGGGAGCACAGCGGAGAGCGCTGAGGGAGAGGGCGGAGAGTCCGAGAGGGAGCCGTCGCGGGGGCGGCGGCTCGGTCGCGCGGGTCATCGATGGCGAAGCTTGGGCCATGGCTGAAGCGTCCTCGACGCGGAGTTCCGTGGTTTCGGAGAATGCAGGTCGGGCGGGCGGGGGGGGGGGGACGAATGGGGCGGCGGTGGATCGCGCTGCGACTCCTGATCATCGGCGAGCGCGCCACGAGTTTCCCACCGCTTCTTCGTCCCATCGCCGGTGGGAATCAAGAGGCGGGCGAGAAGATTCTCAAATGGGGTGAGATGCCCCGTCTGCGGTGGTCCCCGTCAGTCGCCGGCGGGGGAGCCCGCTTCCCCGCGGGCAAAGACCCGCTTCAGGGATGAGAGGTTCTCCCCGAGGCGCTGCTCGACCCCGCGCGCGACGATCCAGGCGTAGAGGCCGCCCGGGAAGGGGAGGGTGCCGCGGTCGACGATCGTCACCATCGTCCCCCCGTCCACCACCGCGAGCTCGATCGTCCCCTCCGCCGTGACCGCCCGTTCGTCCATCGCGACCTCGTATCCCAGCGATCGGGGCGGGTCGCTGGCGCGGATGGTGATCGTCCCGTTGCCGATGCTCTCCACCTCGCTCCGCCAGCGGATCACGGCTCCATCCCCCCGTTCGGCCCCCTCGAAGGTGTAGGTCACGGGGAGCGGCCCATCCCCCGCGCCCGGGCGAAACCACGACTCCCAGTGCCGCGGGTCCTCGAGGTAGGCGTGGACTTCGGCGGGGGAGGCGGCGACCCGCTGGCTGGCCCGGCTCTCCCAGGTGCTCGGGGCGATGAGGGCGACGAGGAAGAGGAGGACGAAGGGGAAGACGAGGAGGGCGAGACCGCAGCCGAAGTAGAGGCGGAAGGGGTGGACGGCGCGCGGCGGCGTGTCCGACGGGGAGTTCGACTCCATGGGGCTCTCCTCCTCCTTCGGGGGCGGTCCCGACCCCCTGCGGGGGAGGATCGTAACCGAGGCGGTCTCCCGCCGGGGAAGATCGCGCCGGGGCGCTGCACCCTTGCACTCTCCTCCGGATCTCCCGAGACTCGGCCCGGCGGGGGCCGGGTGTCCCGGGTTCCTTCGTCTCCTCCACTGCCTCCGATGCGCGAAGAAGGCCGTTCACCATGAAGAAGTTCATCCTCGCCGGTGGGATCCTCGTCCTCATCCTCACCCTCGTCCTCGTGGGAGGGAGCCTCCTCCTCCCCGGGGAGTTCGCGATCGAGCGCAGCGCCGCGATCACGGGGACCCCGGCCCAGATCTACGCCCTCGCGGGGCATCTGGACACCTGGCCCGAGTGGACCCCCTGGAACGGGGAGAGCTACGCCGGCATGGAGATCTCCTTCCCCGGGCGGACCGAAGGGCTGGGCGCGGTCCAGGTCTGGACCCTCGGAGAGACCACGGGGCGCCTCGAGGTCACCTCCGCGGAGGAGGCGCGCGGTCTCAGCTACGACCTCGCCATCGAGGGGGGGCCCCGCATCGAGGGGATCATCTCCTTCGAGGCGGGTCCGTCGGAGGGGGAGGCCCCGGTCACCCGGGTGCGCTGGCAGCAGCGGGGACCTCTCGACGGGGTCTTCGCCCGGTGGATCGGGCTGACTCTGGAGCGCAGCCTCGGGGGGGACCTCGAGAAGGCCCTCGCCGGGCTTGAGGCGCGCATCGGCGGCTGAAGTCCCGGTTCGTCCTCGCCCGCGGAGCGGGGTCCGACGCCAAGTCCTTGGGGCGGACAAACTTGCTCCCGTCCTTGGAATCCCCCCTCTCCCCCCGCACAATGGGAGGTGAAGGCCCCCGTCCCCCGCGGTCGTCCCTCGTGGGGATCCGGGGCCACGGAGGCGTCACGGCACCCCGGCGAGCCCGATCCGGAGAGCCCCCGGGCGCCCCCGACCCCCGGGCTCCGTCAGGAGCTTGGAAAGGAGTCACTGCAGTGCAAAAGAAGCGAGCAGGCCTGCTCCTCGGAGCGGTCCTCACCCTCGTCGGCTTCGGCCTCCCCCTCGCGGCGAGCGAGGCGGAAGAGGGGAGCACCGGCTCCTCCGAGCTCCGACACCGGACGGTCCGCGACTGGGATCTGGAGCTCCCCGCGGAGCGGCTGATCCCGGTCGGGCAGGGCTTCGACCTGACGGCGACCCTCGGCCGGACCTTCAAGGTCGGCCTCGAGGGGACCTCTCTCCTCATCGACACCGATGGGGATGGCGAGTTCGATGTCACGGCGGAGAGCCCGGCCGCGTCGGTCACCTTCACCGGGGACGAGGGGCGCCGCTACTCGGTGCGTCTCCTCGACCGCGGCGGCTGGCGCTACGCCCCGGGGGGGACCCTCCGCGGCAAGGTCCGCGGGGAGACGATCCAGCTCATCGACCAGAACCTCGACGGGGACTACTCCGACATCGGCGAGGACGCCGTCATCGTCGGGCGCGGCAAGATCGCCTCCTTCCTCTCCCGCGTCATCGCGGTCGACGGGGAGCTCGTGGAGCTGGAGATCCCCGAGGATGGCAGATCGATCGGGTTCCGTCCCTACACCGGGGCCCACGGGACCCTGCGCCTCGGGCCGTGCGACACGAAGGCCAAGGTCATGAGCGCCATCGTCCGCTCGGAGGATGGCCGCTACTGCTTCGACATGGCGAAGGTCCAGGAGGGGCTCGAGGTGCCTGCTGGCGAGTATCGCCTCGTCTCGGGCGTGATCGGGCTCGGAGAGAGCCGCGTCTCCATGAGCACCGGGCGCTCGGTGAGCTTCGAGGTCCCGAGCGGTGGCGCGAAGGAGATCTCCTGGGGTGGGCCGGTCCGCGCGGAATTCGCCTACCGCCAGTCGGACGAAGAGGTTGAGCTGCACCCGGATGCGGTCTGGTACTACGGCAAGCACGGCGAGGAGTACATCGGGTGGAACCCGATCGGAAAGTCGCCGCAGTTCACCTTCCGCAACAAGAAGACAGGCCGGGAGATCGCGCAGGCGTACTTCCCCGGCACCTGCTGAGGGCGGGGCTTGATTCCGGTCGCCGTGAGCGTGCCGGCAGGAACCCCGCTCGAGATCAGCATGGAAGTCGACAAGTGGGCCTTCGGGAAGATCACCGGCAAGCCTCGGTAGATCCCGGGAAGTTCCACGGCACGGGGGAGCGGCGCGTCGGTCCGACCGACCCGCCGCTCCGCCCGTAACGGGTCCCCTCTCTGGAGTCGGGGGGAGCCGCTCTCGAGAGAGTCGTCCGTCAGGGGATCGCGTCGCGCCTCCCCTCCCGTGGGGGGGGTGGAGGCTCCGCCCGCCGCCGAGGCCACGGTCGATCGGACCGGTGGCGCCGCGGAGGGGCGATGCACGCTCCTCGGGTTCCCCCCCGGTGACCGGTCGAGGATCCGCGACCGTCGCTCGGAGCACGCTGAGGTCCGGATGTTCCAGAGAGCTGGTGTCCGCGGTGCGCCCGCGTCGGCGCCCTCGTCGAGCGTCTTCGCTCGAGCGGGGCGCGGGGGGCTGCGTCGTCGGGGCGGGGTCCGGTGTGTCCTCACCCTCCCTCTCCTCGCGCTCCTCGGCGCAGTCCTCCTCGCGCCGCCTTCGACCCTCTCCGGGCAGGCACCCGAGCCGGCGGAGGTGGAGGGCGCCGCGCTCGCCGATGGGGACGCCGAGGCGGCTCCCGCCTTCGCCGCGCGGATCCCCGTGCGGAGCATCGGCGGCAAGCTCGTCGCCCGGGTCGAGCTCTCGACCCGCTTCCGGCGGATCCCCGCTCACCTCTGGATCGAGTTCGATCGCCCCGTCGCCCTCGAGCTGCACAACCGCGCCGCGGACCCCCTCGGGGTCGACCGCGACGGCGGCCAGGCGGTGCGGGTCCACCTGCTCGGGGATGACCTGACGATCCAGGGGCGGGAGCACGGGGACGAGGAGGCGATGGAGGCCTACACCCGCCTCTACTCACGGGAGCTGGGAGAGGTCGCCTGCGTCGGCTCGATCGGCGCCAAGGTCCTCGAGAGCTACCACGTCACCTTCGACCTCGTCGACGGCTTCATCCACCTCGCACCGCCCGCCGCGCCGACCGGCGCCGCCCCCCCGGAAGTGGAGGGGAGCGTCGTCACCTCGATCACCCTCACCAACGACCTCGTATGGTTTCCGGTCCGGGTCGCGGATGGGGATGTGCTCGCGATGGCGATCGGGACCACCCACGAGGACTCCCGGGTCGACCGGGACCTCTGCGAGGAGCTCTCCGCCCCGGCCGGGGACATCGGCCCGGTGCTCCTGAAGACCCTCGACCTCCACCGGTACATCGCCCTGCGCCCCGAGCCGCTCGTGCAGGTGCACCCGGACGGGGTGCTCGGGGTGGCCGGCGTGAATCTCCTCCAGCACTTCCGGGTGGAGGTCGACCGCGTGAACCGCTTCGTGCGCTTCACCGAGACGGCCCCCGCGGCCTTCCCCGAGGCGGACCTCGCGTTCTTCCGGGCGCGCGCGGAGGAGGAGCCGGAGCCGCTCCTCGCCTTCCTCGAGGAGCACGGGGAGACCCGCCTCGCCCGGGAGGCCGCGCCCCTCCTCCTCGAGCTGCAGCTCGAGTACGGGGCCGACACCGAGGAGTGCCGCACCGCGATCGAGTGGATCGACAAGACCCGGATCGAGGACCTCCGGTCGACCGAGGCGCTCGCGACGATGGAGGAGCTCCTCCTCGCGCGACGCCCCGACCTCGCGGTCGTCGCCGGGAAGATCGGGGTCGAGAGCGGGCGCAAGGACCGCTACCCCGAGGCGGTCCACAAGCTGCACATCGAGCTGGGGCGGCTCCTCCTCGAGGACGGGGATGCGGACACCGCGTGGGAGCATCTCCTCTCCGCCTCCTTCGGGCTCCCCGACGATGGCGGCGTGAAGCTCCTCCTCGGTCGCCTCTACGAGAGTCAGGGGTTCTGGCGGCGGGCGCAGTCGCAGTACATTCAGGCGGTGATCCAGCCGGAGACCGGTCCCCAGGCGATCGAGGGGCTCGAGCGGCTGCAGGAGAAGACCGAGGGGGAGAGCCTCTCCGTCGATCTCGTCGATCGCCTGATCCGGGGCAAGGTGCACAACTACTCGGCGGCGACGACCTACGAGGCGACCGAGGAGACGGAGACCGGTCGGGCCGTCCTCGTCGAGCTCTTCACGAACCCGCACTTCGGTCGGAAGCGCGGCGAGCAGTGGGAGGGGTTCGCGATCGGCGGCGCGATGGCGATGGAGGGGCTCCTCAGCCACTTCCCCCGGGATCGCGCGATCGTCGTCTCGCACCATGTCGCCTCCCCCGAGCCGTGCGCGATCATGACCCCCCTCGGCCTCGATGCCTTCGCGGTCTACGGGCTCGAGGGTCCGATCTCCACCGTCATCGACGGGGTCGAGTTCGGTCCGGGCGCGGAGCGCTGGCGCGAGGCGGAGAAGGTCTACGAGGAGAACCGCGCCCTCGTCCTCGGCCGGCTCAGGAAGGCACCCGAGGCGAGGATCCAGCTTCAGGCGAACATCGACGACGAGGGGAACGTCCGCGGGAGCGTCACGGTCGAGGTGGAGGATCCCCGCGCCCTGCGGGTGCAGGTGCTCCTCGTCGAGCGCGGGGTTCTCTACCCGGGCAAATCGATCGTGGTCGTGAATCGGATGGTCGCGCGGGGCTCGCTGCTCCGTGATGACGATGGCGTCCGCCTCGACCGTCGCGAGAAGGTGCAGACCTTCCTCTTCGACCGGAGCCTCTCCGACATCACCGAGGCGAATGTCCGGTTCCTCGAGGAGTTCGAGCGGGAGAGCGGGGGCCTCGCCTCCCGCCTCTCCGTCGACATCGACCCGCGCCAGGTGAGCGTGGTCGCCTTCGTCCGCAACGGCGCGACCCTCGAGGTGCTGCAGGCGGTGCAGCTCGACCTCGGGGACGCGGCGGAGGAGGGGGGGACGCCATGAGCGCGCGCTCGAAGACCGACGGCGCCCCCGACACTCCCGACACCATTGGCGGCGAGCTCCGCACCATCGCCGGGGAGGCGCGGGGACGACTGCGAGCCGAGCGCCTTCACGGGGTGCTCGTCGCCCACGCGGAGCCCGCCGCGTTCCTCCTCGGAGTGCCCGCGGTGCTCCAGCTCGTCTCCGTCGTTCTCGGCGCCCCGCTCCTCTCGACTCCCGCGCTCATCGCCGCGAGCGTCCTCCTGCCCGTCCTCTGGATCGGGCTCCTCGGCACCCGCACCGCGGGCGGGGCGATCGATGATGGCACCGCCATCGCGGAGGTGGACCGCGCCCTCGGCCTGGGGGATCGCCTCATCGCCGCCCACGAGTTCATCCATCTCCCGGAGCGCGGGCCGTTCCATGAGGCCGCGATCGCGGATGCCGCGCCGGCGATCGCGACGGCGCTCGCGCGGGGCCTCCCCGAGCGCCCGCACGCTCCGGTCGGTCGCGGCGCGAAGCTCCGCGCCCTCGCCGCGACCCTCATCCTCCTCCTCGTCGCCTCCCTCCCCGCCCCGGTCGACTCCCGAGGGGAGCCGGGGGAGGAGCCGGGCCCCATCGCCGAGCTCCCGGAGGTCGAGCCGGCGGGAGACGCGGGGGACGAGCCGAGCCCGCCCCCGGTCGAGCCGAACCTGCCCGAGGCGAGGCTCCCGCGCCCGAGCGAGCCGAACCCGGCGGGCACCGAGCCGGGAGGGGCGCGCTCCGGCGAGCTCTCCGAGGATGTGAAGAAGACCCTCGGTCAGACCACGAGCGGGAAGAGCTCCGCCGCGGCCTCCGCCAGCGGCAACAGCCAGTCGAAGGGCTCCCCCTCGAATCAGAGTCAGTCCTCCGCGGAGTCCCCCGAGCGCTCGAAGCGGAAGCCGAAGGAGCCGAAGGAGGGGACCCCCCGGGAGGAGAAGGGGTCGCCGCCGAAGGAGCCGGAGGAGATGTCCGGCTCCACCGCGGGGCGCGGCGCGGCGAGCGGCTCGTCGAAGAGTCCCTCCGCCTCGAAGTGGGCGAGCAAGGACCAGGTCACCTCGGATGACGAGGAGGACCTCGAGGAGGATGAGGAGGTCGACGATGAGTTCGACAACTCCGACGCGCGCGGGGGGGTCCAGCCGAACCTCCGCGACCGCAAGCCGCCGGTGAACCGGGACCTCGCCATCGGCTTCGGGAACGGCAAGAACCCCGACGCGAACGGGCGCGGCGGTCCCTCCGAGCAGAAGAAGTCGCGCGGGGTCGCCGCCCTCGTCCTGGGCGTGCCGATCCCGGACCACGTGAAGGGTCGCCCGAACCCCGGCAAGACGAAGATCACCCAGGAGCGGGTCGAGCCGAAGGAGGAGGACGCCCCCGCGGTCGCCGCCTCCGATCGCGGCACCCGGGGGGAGGGCATCGGCCATCTCCCGCGTCCCGACCTCCTCCCCTGGATGCGCACGATGGTCGAGCGCTACTACGCGGCGCTGCGGTCGACCGGCGGGGGAGAGCCCCCCTCCGGTGACGGAAACACCTCGAGCGGGACCCCCGCCGGGTCCAGCACGGAAGCGAGCACCGAACGATGAACAGCAGTTCCGATCCCCACATGGCCCGGGAGGCCGCGGAGGAGTTCCGCGCCTGTCACGCGCGGATCCGCGAGGAGGTCGGCAAGGTGATCGTGGGGCAGGGCGCGGTGATCGATGCCGTCCTGACCGCGCTCCTCGCCGGAGGGCACGTGATGCTGGAGGGGGTGCCGGGGCTCGGGAAGACGATGCTCGTCCGCACCCTCGGCGAGGCGGTCGACATCGACTTCTCCCGCATCCAGTTCACCCCGGACATGATGCCTGCGGACATCCAGGGGACATCGGTCCTCGTCGAGGGGGAGGGGGGCGGCCACGAGCTCCGCTTCCAGGAGGGACCGCTCGTCGCCAACCTCGTCCTCGCGGATGAGATCAACCGCGCCACCCCGAAGACCCAGTCCGCCCTCCTCGAGGCGATGCAGGAGCGCCAGATCTCGGTCGGGCGCCGCACCATCCGCCTCGATGAGCCGTACTGCGTCATGGCGACCCAGAACCCGGTGGAGCAGGAGGGGACCTATCCCCTCCCCGAGGCGCAGCTCGACCGCTTCCTCTTCAAGGTGATCGTCGGCTACCCGGAGGTCGGGGAGTACAAGGCGATCCTCGACCGCACCACCGGGGCCGAGGTGCCGGAGGTGACGGCGGTCTCGAGCGGCCCGGAGATCATCCGCATGCGCGAGATCGTCCGCTCGGTGCCGGTCCCGGAGGCGGTGCAGATGGATGCGATCCACCTCGTCGTCGCCACCCAGCCCGGGAGCGAGCACGCCCCCGCGATGGTGGGGGAGAGCGTCGCCCTCGGCTCCAGTCCCCGGGGGGCTCAGGGGCTGATCCTCGCCGGGAAGGTGAACGCGCTCCTCGCGGGACGCTACGCGGTCGCGAGCGAGGATCTCCGCGCGGCGGCGCACGATGTGCTGCGCCACCGCGTCATCGTGAACTTCCACGGGCAGTCGGAGGGGGTCACCCCCGACGCGATCGTCGACGCGGTGCTCTCCCATGTGAAGCCGCCGGCGAAGTAGCGGTCGATGGCGAGCGGCTCCGCGATCACCACCGGTGAGCTCTTCGACCCCGCCTTCCGCGAGGCGGTCGGTCGCCTGCATCTCGTCGCCCGTCGCGTCGCGCGCGGCGGTCGACCGGCGGAGCAGCGATCGCGCGATCTCGGCTCGGGGATCGAGTTCCGGGACTTCCGTCCCTACTCCCCCGGGGATGACTTCCGCGCCATCGACTGGAACATCTACCGCCGCCTCGGCCGCGTCTTCCTCCGCCTCTTCGAGGAGCTCGAGGACCTGCCGGTCTACCTCGCTCCCGATGTCTCCGAGAGCGCGTTCCTGGAGGAGGACCCCCGCGCTCGCACCGGGCTGCGGGCCGCCTTCGCCCTCGCCTCCATCGCCCTGAACCAGCACGACCGCGTCGGCGTGTTCCCCTTCGGCGCGGACCTCTCGGTCGCGCTGCGACCCCAGTCCGGCCGCGGGCGGGCGCTCCGCATCGCCGAGACCCTCGCCGGGCTGGAGGCGCGAGGGAGCACCGACTTCCGCACCTCCTTCCGGCGCTTCTCCGGCCTCGGGCTGCGGGAGGGGCTCCTCGTCGTCATCAGCGACTTCTTCGACCCCGGAGGGATCGAGGCGATCCGGGAGGCGCTCGGGCCCCAGCGGCATCGGCTCCTCCTCGTCCCGCTGTGGCGGGCGAGCGACCGCGACCCCGACCTGACCGGGGATGTCGAGCTGGTCGACTGCGAGACCGGCGAGAGCGAGGATGTCTCGATCACCGCGCCGATTCTCGAGCGGGTCCGGGCCGCGCACGATGCCTTCCACGGCGAGCTGCGGGACTTCGCCCGTCGTCGCGGGGCCGGGATCCTCCGGCTCGACTGCGACCGCGAGGTCGTCCCCCAGCTCGCCGAGCTCTTCGAGGGGGGGAGGTACGAGGCGTGACCGCGCTCCTCGCTCCCATCACGATCCTCCTCGGGCTCGCCGCCATCGCCGGCGCGCTCTATCTCCTCCAGCGGCTGCGCGTCCGGCATCGCCCGGTCCGCGTGATCAGCACCCTCTTCTGGAGGGCCGCGGTGGAGGAGGCGCGCGCCCGCGTCCTCGTCGAGCGCTTCCGGCACCCCCTCGTCTACCTCCTCCTGCTGTTCATCTGCTCCCTCCTCTGGCTCGCCGTGGCGGGCGTCGACCGCACGGACCTCGACGGGCGTCGCCACGTGGTCCTCGTCGAGGCCTCCGCCGCCGCGGGGGTGACGGAGGAGAGCCTCGCGCGCGCCCTCGATGCGGTGGAGCGCCTCGTCACGGAGCTCCCCCGCGCGCGTCGTCAGGTGATCCTCTGCGCCGAGTCTCCGACTTCGCTCCTCGCGCCGGGGGAGCCGGCGCGTCTCCTCTCGCTCCGCCGCGCGGCGCTGGCTCCGGTCCCCGCGCCGTCGAGCGTCGCCGCGACGATCGCCGCCTCCCAGGGGACCCTCTCCCCCGGGGAGGGGAGCCTCGTCTGGGTCGCCGGCGCGGTCGCGCTCCCCGACCTCGCCCTCCCGGCGGGGGTCGAGTGCGTGGCGGTCCCCGGCAGCTCCAGCGCGGAGCGCCCGAACCGGGCGATCACCGCCTGCGGTGTCTCCCCGGCGCGGAGCGGCGCCTGGGATCGGGTCGACCTCCTCGTCGAGGTGAGCGGCGTCGATCCCGCCGGGGCGGCCCTCAGCCTCACCCTCGATGGCCGTCCGCCGGAGGGGGAGGTCGAGCGCCGGCTCCTCCCGCCCGAGGAGGGCGGCGGCGTCCACCACCTCCTGCGCGATGTCCCCGCCCGCGGGCAGCGCCTCGTCGCCATCCTCGTCGGCGCGGGCGATGGGAACCCCCTCGACGACGAGGCCGCGCGGGTCCTCCCGCGGCGGCGCCTGCTCCGCGTCTCCCTCGACCCCGGGCTGGCTCCGTGGCTCGCTCCGGTCCTCGAGGCGGACCCGGCGGTGACCCTCGTGGAGAGCGCCCCCGATGTCTTCGTGGGTCGCGAGGGCGCGGCACCGGACGAGGTCCCCGCGCTGACCTTCCGGCCGCGGAGCTCCCAGGAGGAGTCGATCCTCCTCTCCCACGCCGACGATGAGGACTCCGCCGCGATCCTCGCCGCCGCGCTCGTCGACCTCGGCCTCGACCAGGTCGACGCGATGGAGCTCGCAGCGGCGACCGGGACGCCGATCACCCTGGGGGCGCGCCCCGCGCCGCGTCGGGAGATCGGGGTCTGGGAAGAGCTCCTCGCCGAGGAGTACAACTTCGTCACCTCGCGCAGCTTCCCCCTCTTCGTCGCCCTCGCCCTGCGCTGGATCCTCGAGGTCGAGGAGTCTCCGGCGGAGATCGCGGCGGGGCGGCCGCTGCCGGGGGCGCGCTCCCTGCGTCGGCGCGACGCTGCGGACGCGCCGGTGCTCGATCCCCTCGGCGGCGTGCTCGCACCCCCGCGCGCGGGGGAGTACCTCGACGAGGAGGGCGGCGAGGTCGCGGTGCCGCTCCTCCCCCCCCGTCGACTCGGGGGAGTCCTCGATGCCGTCCCTCCCAACACGGTGCTCGCCGGTGGAGTGCTCGCCACCGCGGGAACCCCGCCGGGATCGACCCGCGCCTGGCCGGTCCTCCTCGGACTGCTCGCTCTCGGAGCCCTCCTCTTCGAGTGGCTCCTGCTGCGGAAGGGGGAGCTCCCATGAGCGGCCTCGCGCTCTCCTTCGCCGCACCCTCGTGGCTCTGGCTCCTCGTCGCCCTGCCGATCCTCTGGTTCTGGCCCCGTCGCCTCGAGGACATGCGGCTCGGGCTCCTGCGCTCCCTCGCCCTCACCCTGATCGTGCTCGGGCTCGCGCGCCCGAGTCTCCCCGGGGAGGGGGCGATCCCGCATCACGTCCTCCTCCTCGATGCCTCCCGCAGCGCTGCGGCTGCCGCGTCTCGCGTCGCGGCGGGGGCCGAGTCGATGGGGGCCGCCCTGGGAGAGGCGAGCACCACCCGGATCATCCTCTCCGAGGCGACCGCGGCGGCGGCCCCGAGCGAGAGCTGGGACCGGAGCATCCCCCTGCACAGTGGGGCGACCCCGCTCGGGGATGCGCTCACCGCCGCCGCCACCGCGATCCCCGTCGGCACCCCGGGATCGATCACCCTCGCCACCGACGGCCACTCCCTCGATGAGGACGGCCGAGGCGCGGACTGGGGCGCGGTCGTGATGGCCCTCACCGCCCGGGGAATTCCGGTGCATGTGGTCCCGCTCGAGTCCGCGGACGGGGGGCTCCGCCCGGTCGCGATCGATCCCGAGCCCACGACCCGGGTCGGAAGCGCCACCCGCGTGGGGGTCGCGGTCGCCGGACGCGGGAGCGCCACCGTCGAGCTCCTCGCGATCGATCGCGCCGGGGAGGTCAAGACCCTCGATCGTCGGGAGGATGTCCTCGTCGATGGCCGGACCGAGGTGACGCTGAGCTTCGAGCCGTGGGAGGCGGGGTTCCTCCCCCTCGTCGCGGTCGTCTCCCCCGCCGACGGCGCCGGAGCGCGACGCGCCCTGACCACGGAGATCGCCGTCGATGATCCGCTGCGGGTCCTCTATCTGGGGGACCGGGTGGTGGAGGGGGCTCCGCGCCTCGAGTCCCTCCTCGGAGGCGGCTTCTCCCTCGAGAGCCGGGGCTCCCTCGACACCGGCTCCCCCGCCCTCGACCGCTTCGACCTCGTGATGCTCGACGACCGCCCCGCCGACACCGTCCCCGCGACCTTCCAGGAGGAGCTCGTCGACGCGGTCCGCCGCGAAGGCCTGGGGCTCGTCATGTCGGGCGGCGGGGGGAGCTTCGGTCCGGGGGGCTACCAGGAGTCTCCGCTCGCCTCCTCCCTCCCCGTGGAGTTCATCCAGAAGGAGGAGAAGAAGGACCCGAGCACCGCGCTCGCGATCATCATCGACACCTCCGGCTCGATGGGGGGGCAGAGGATCATCCTCGCGAAGGAGGTCGCCCGCCTCGCGATCCGCCGACTCCTCCCCCACGACAAGGTCGGGATCGTCGAGTTCTACGGGACGAAGAACTGGGCCGCGCCGCTGCAGTCCGCGGCGAACGCCATCGAGATCCAGCGGGCGCTGAACCGCCTCGACGCCGGAGGGGGGACGATCCTCCTCCCGGCGATCGAGGAGGCCTACTACGGCCTGCGCAACATGCAGACCCGCTACAAGCATGTCCTCGTCCTCACCGACGCGGGGGTCGAGACGGGTCCTTACGAGTCCCTCCTCCGTCGCATGGCGCGGGACGGCATCTGCGTCTCGACCGTCCTCGTCGGTCCGGCCCGTCATGGGGAGTTCCTCGTGCAGCTCGCCGACTGGGGGAACGGCCGCTACTACAACGCGAGCGACCGCTTCAACCTCCCCGAGGTGATGCTGAAGCAGCCTTCGACCGCCCGCCTCCCCGGGTATCGCCCGGGGAACCACTCCGTCGAGCCGCGCGGCGGCCGGGGGTGGTGGGGGGAGGTCGACCCCAGCGGGATCCCCTCCCTCTCCGGCTATGTCGAGACGCGCGCCCGTCCGGGCGCCGAGGTTCTCGTCCGGACCCGGGAGGAGGGGCATCCCGTCCTCGCGAGCTGGCGCACCGGCCTCGGTCGGGTGACGACGATGACGACGGAGCCGGTGGGGCCGGGGACCGAGGGTTGGCAGTCGTGGGATGACTACGGCGCCTTCCTCGCCCGGATCCTCACGCGCACCGCCTCCGACGCCACCGGCCCGTGGCGCTTCTCGATCGAGGCGGACCGGTTCACCGTGACGGTGGTCGCGGAGCAGCGCGAGGCCGGCGCCCCGGCCCCGGTGGCGAGCCGGATCGAGGAAGGGGGGGCGCGTGTCCCCCTGCGCTTCGATCGCCGCGCGCCCCGCACCTTCGCCGCCTCCTTCCCCCGCCCTCGGGACGGCGATGGCCGGGCCCTCGCCGCGCGGATCGAGGCGGGCGCCGCGGGCGGGTCGAGGATCACCCGACTCGTCCTGCCCGCCCCCTCCGCTCCGGAGCTGGCGGGGCGGGCCTCCGCGACGGAGGACCGGGAGACCCAGGGGGATCCCGCCGCGGCGCTCGACCTCGAGGCCCTCGCCGCGGCCACCGGCGGCTCGATCGCCCCCTCCGACCTCACGGGCTTCCGACCCGTCGCGGGTCGGGCGGAGCGCGCCGTCCGGGTTCGGGAGCTCGCCTCCCTCTGCACCTTGCTCGCACTGATCACGTATCTCATCGAGATCCTCTACCGCCGCCGGGGTGGACGCCGCCCCGCACCGGTGGGGGTGCTCGCCGGCTGATCGATCGCCTCGGGCGATCGGGCCGTGGAACGGAGAAGGTCCTGTGGTGAAGCCGACCGGAGCGTCGTGCGTTCCCGCGCGGGAACGCGCCGGGGGGAGCGCACCCTCGTGTGCACCATGGCGCGCGCTCGCGTGCGCCCCCCTCCTCGCCCTGCTCGCTCTCTCCCCCCTCCTCGGGTGGGAGGATGAGCAGGTCCGGCTGGGACCGGAGCTCGTCGCCGGGATCGAGGCGGCTCTCGCCGCACCCGAGCCTCGGGATGCCGTGCCCACCCTGTGGGACCTCTCCATCCGCGAGACCGGCTCCCCGGTCCCCCTGATCGATGCGTGCGAGTCGCGTTTGAGGGCCCGCCTCGAGGAGGCCCTCCTCGCCGCCCCGGAGGATGGGGAGCCCGACCTCGCGACCCCGGACATCACCGCGCTCCGTCGACTCAGCGGTCGGCTGAGCCGGGTGCTCGGAGACCTTGAGCGGGCGTACGACCTGGTCGCGAAGATCCCCCCCGAGCTGGAGACGCGCGCCGACCGGATCGAGCGCGCCCAGCTCCTCGACGCCCTCGGGCGGGACGAGGAGGCCCACAAGGCGTTCGGCCGGGTCCTCGAGGAGGAGATCGACCCGGAGCTGCGCCAGGAGATCCTCCTGCGCCGGGCGCTCCTCCTCGATCCGAAGGAAGAGCGCCTCGCGGCCGCGAGGGGCGAGCGGGTCGGGAGCGTCATCGGCAGCCTCATCACGAGCCTCGCGATCCCGCTGACCCCGGCGGGAACGACCGCCGCCGCCACCCTCACCCCCGCGACCCCGACGACCCCGGCGGCGCCCGCGGGGACCGGCAGCGCGATCGCGATCCCCGCCGGTCTCGTCGGCGCGCTCCCCACCGGCGCGGCTCCCTCCCGTCGCCGGGAGGAGGAGCCGGAGCGGAAGCCGACCGCGCTGGCTCGCTTCGCCCTCGATCCGGAGCGAGACGCCGCGCTCGCGAACCAGGCCGCGATGATCCTCGGTCTCCGCGGGGAGCAGAGCGACGCCATCGAGGCTTTCCGGGTGATGGATGGCGACGGGAGTCATCGCTACCGCCAGGAGGTCCGCCTCGCGGAGTGGGCCCTCGAGGCGGAGGAGTGGGAGGCGGCCCAGGCCTTCTCCTGGGCGGCCGTGCGCTCGGCGAAGATGAAGCGCGACCGGCGCTACGCCCTGACCATCCTCGTCGAGGCCTACCGCCGGGATCGGGCCCTCCCCGCCCTGATCGAGCAGATCGCCGCGGAGTCGGAGCTCTCCGAGGAGACCCGTCAGGTCTGGATCGACCTCCTGCGGGAGACGGGGCAGGTCGAGGCCGCGCTCACCCTCTTCCGCGAGGGGAGCGATGGGGAGTTCACGATCGACATGCGCCGGGAGCTCCTCGAGATGTGCCGGGAGACGGGGCAGGAGGCGCTCCTCGTCTCCGCCTACGCCGACCTGATCGCGCAGGAGCCGCGCTTCATCGAGTGGCGGGAGGGTCTCTCTCGCTACCACCTCGAGCGCGGGGACCGGGAGCGCGCCCTCACCGTCTGGTCCGACTACCTCTCCGTGACCGACGACCTCCGCTACCGGATGGCCGCGGCGAGCACCCTGATGGCGATCGGGCTCGATGACCGGGCGGTCGAGTTCGCCCGGGCGTGCCAGGGGCAGGGCCCCGAGGCGCGGAACGGCGCGCTCCTCTTCCTCTTCGAGCTGAGCCTCGCCCGCAGCCGGATGGACGAGGCGCGGGAGCGCCTCGACGAGCTCGTCTCCCTCGCCGAGGGGGTCGACCCGGTCCACAAGGAGATCGCGGATGCCTTCGCCCGGCTCGGGGACAAGGCTCGGGCGGTGGAGGTCCTCGACGCCTATCGGACCGCCCGGGGCGCGGACTCGAACCCGGACACCGACATGAAGCTCGCGCTGCTCCTCTCCGACATCGGGGAGGAGGAGCGTGCGCTCGAGCTGTGGGGGGAGATCTGGCGCGCCGTCGAATCGATCCCGCGGCGACGCTATGTCGAGGAGCGGCTGATGGCGGTGGCATCCCGCCTCGGCAAGCTCGCCTCCATCGCGGTGCGGATCGAGCGGAACCTCCGCGATGGCACCGCCGATGACCGCGAGGTCGGGCTCCTCGTCCGCCTCTACACCCATGTGAAGGACCCCGTCTCCGCCACGGAGATCGTCGAGGTCCACTGGGGGAAGGCGGGGCGGAAGGCGACCGAGGTCCTCGCCGAGAAGGCGCGGATCTTCGTGGCCTGTGAGGACTTCTACAACTACGAGCTGGTCATCGAGGAGCTGATCGAGCTCGACCCGGAGAACCGCGGGGACTACCTCCGGCAGCTCGCGATGAGCAAGCTCGAGAGCGGAGAGCAGCAGGAGGCGCGGGCGATCCTCGAGCGGCTCAAGGTCGAGGAGGCGGACACCGCGAGCCTCGAGTTCGAGGCGGGGGTCCTCGCCATCGCCGGGCTGCGCGAGGAGGCGCTCGCCGCCTATCGCCGCAGCCTGGTCGAGCATCCCGAGCGGATCGACACCTACCTGCTGCTCTCGAACCTCCAGAAGGAGCTCGGCCGCCACGATCGCTCCGCCGGCATGTTCCAGTACCTCGCGGAGACCGCCGAGAAGGACGATCTCTTCACCATCGCCATCGACGGCATCCTGAACATGCGGGATGGTCGCTCGAACACCGGCGCGCCGGACCGCCTCGTGGAGTGGGGCCGTCGGATCGTGATGGAGCGCATCTCCCGGAGGCCGGACAAGCTCTACCTCTACCGCCTCCTCGCGGATCTCTGCGAGGAGCTGAGCGACACCGAGGGCGCCATCCGCGCCCTGAAGATGGCGCTGCCGATCGCCGGCGAGCAGCGGACCCCGATCCTCCGCGAGCTGATGGCGATGGCGACCCCGGGGCGTCGGGGTGGGATGATGCGCCCGTCGCCGATTCAGGACCGCGAGGGGGATGAGAGCATCGAGCAGCTGATGTTCGGCCGGCGTCTCCTCGGGCAGGGGGAGCTCGTCCCGCCGCAGGTCTACCTCGAGCTGGGCGAAGCGTTCCTCGGCTCCCGGGAGGTGGTCAACGCGACGAAGACCTTCCAGCGGATGAGCCAGCTCCCCGAGTTCGGGGAGATGCAGGCGCAGATCGCCGAGTCCTTCGAGCGGGGCGCCTACCCTCGCGAGGCGCTGCGGATCTACGAGCGGATGCTCACGGTCGAGCCGACCAGCGTCCCCCTCCTCGCCAAGGTGGGAGAGCTCCACGAGCAGCTCGGGCGGGACGACCTCGCCCGCGAGCTCTACCAGCGTGGGCTGCGGGTGGTGCTCGGCCGGCGGGTGGTCCAGAAGACGGTCCGGAAGGATGACGAGGGGGCCCAGCCCGCCGTGCCCAGCTTCTACGGGAATCGCAACGTCGACGATGCCGAGCAGTACTACGGCCGACTCCTCGCCGGAGTCGTCTCGACCCTCGATCCCTCGGACGCGGACCGATACCTCGACATTCTCCTCGCGGACATCGATGAGGACCTCGCGAGCGTCATCGATGACGCGCCCCGCCCGGACACCGACCTCGCGGAGTTCCCCCGCCTGCAGGGGCGCCTCGCGGCCTACCGGGCGATCGCCGGTCCGATGGGGCGGAGCGCGCGGGTCGAGGCGATCGATCGGCGCCTCCTTTCTCTCCTCCCCGACGACGAGGATCTCCTCGGCTCGCTGGTGCGGGCGCGGATCTCCGACGGGCGGGTGGTCGCGGCGCGCGCGCTCCTCGACGAGGCGGACCGGCCGGAGAAGCAGAAGAAGGGGCTCGCCCTCCTCGTGGGCGGCGCGCGCACCGAGGACCTGCCCGGGGTCATCCCCATCGGCGAGGCGGCGGCGCTGGTCCTTCCCCTCCTCGCGGCGGGGGACGGCGCCGCGGTGGTGGAGGTGCTGAACCGCCTCGACCTCTCCACGGGAGACGCGGGGGACGCGATCGGGCGCATGCCCCTCCTGATCTCCACCGCGATCTTCCTCGAGGATGCCGACCTGGTCCTCTCCCTCTGCCGCCACTACCTCAACCTGATGATCCAGCAGAGCCCCGGTCGCCTCTACGGTGGGGTGCAGGAGATCCTCCAGCGGAGCGGCACGATCCTCGATGAGGCGCGCCGTCGCTCCCTCGTCGAGCAGATCGTCGATGCGATCAACGAGAACCCGGACAAGTTCGGCGGCTTCGTCTCCCGCCTCGCGGACCTCCAGAAGGAGCTGGGGGGGACGCTCTTCACCTCGGAGCAGGTCGAGCGGCTCATCGACAAGCGGCTCGAGGCGAACGACCAGTTCATCTACGGGATCGCCGACATGCTCGGGCTCCTCCCCGCCGGGGAGCGGGGCACCGTGGCCCGTCGCATCTGGCCCCGCCTCCCGAAGGCGCAGACGGGGATGTTCGCCCTCGAGCTGGTGCCGGTGCTCGAGGAGGAGGTCGCGCCGGAGTTCGCGGAGTTCCTCGTGCAGGCGTTCCGACAGGGGGTCGAGAAGGCGGACGACCCGAACATGTTCCAGTACTTCGCCGACAGCCTCGCGGACTCCCCCGGGGCGAACGCGGAGGTTGCGCTTCGCTTCCTGCAGGTCCTGAAGGCGCGTGAGCCGGGGAACATCAGCTTCCGGGCGGGGGAGGCGGTCCTTCTCCTCGCGGTCGGACGCGGGGATGAGGCGTGGGAGGTCGCGCGGAAGCTCTACGCCGAGCGTCTCGAGTCCCTCGGCGGGGATCGGGACTACGTGCGGGATCGGGCGCTCGATCGGGTGGTCGCCGCCTTCCAATCGACCCGCTTCGAGGAGTTCCTCGCGACGATCGACGAGAGGATCGCGGCCGCCGGCGCGGACCCGGAGCTCGAGAGCATCCGCCTCGACCTCATCGAGGGGGCGGGGCGCACCGAGCTCTACGACACCAGCCTGCTCGCGGCCGCCGAGGCGTTCCCGGAGGACATCGATCTCCTCCAGCGACTCGATCGCCACCTTCGGGGCCGGGGAGAGCTCTTCGAGCGGATCGAGGTGCAGAAGCGCCTCATCGAGGCGCTGGAGGGCGAGGACGAGCGGCAGCTCCGCAACAGCGAGAACATCCTGATGTCCCTCTGGCGATCGGTCGACAACCCGATCGAGGTCCTCGGTCTCCTGGAGAAGGAGGTGGAGGAGCCGGAGGAGGACGAGGGCGCCGCGAAGAAGGAGCGAACCCCGCCGGCGACGATCGGCCTCGTCCGAGAGGCGGTGGAGGGGGGAGACCTCGCGACGGGGCTCGCGACCTACCGTCGCCTCTGGCGCAGCTTCCCGACCGGAGGACGGGATCCCTTCGGGGGCTTCGTCACGATGGGCGTCTCCCGCATGGGTGGATCGAGCCGACTCCTCTGGCCCGCCGACCCTCCGACGGAGGAGGAGCTGGAGGAGCGACGGCAGGCGTCGCGGCGGGATCGACCCCGGGGGGGACTCCCCGACCTCGGCGAGGTCGAGCGACTCCGGTCCGAGGCGGAGACGCGCCGCGCGGAGCCGGAGGAGTCGAAGCTGCGGACCGCGGCGGAGGTCCTCGCCGGCCTCGACGGTGGGCCCGAGGAGCTCGAGCGACAGCTGCGCTCCCTCCACGGGAGCCAGCTCGGCACGCCGGCGGCGGGAGACCTCTACGACGCGCTCGCGCGGAGAGAGGCGGAGCTCTCCGGGGCGCGGGCGGCCCTCGACGGGTGGCTCGCCCGGGAGTCGACGGGAGAGATTGGGAAGCGCGAGTACGGACGGATCTTCTCCCTGATCGAGCTGACCAGCGAGTCCGATGAGCTGGGGCTCACCGAGATCCTCGACCGGCTCCTGGAGAACGTCAGTCCCACCGACACCGTGCAGCTCCGTCGCCTCGCCCGACTCTGCGTGAAGAGCGGGGACCTCTCCCTCGCGGGGACCCTCTATCGTTGGTGCGCCGTGGTGCAGCCGGGGAGCAGCTTCTCCTACTGGCGCTCCGCCGACACCCTCCTCGAGGAGGTGATCGAGCAGCTCTCCGGGGAGGAGCGGATCCGGACCGTCGAGGCGGTCCTCGAGCTCTCCGACCCGGGCTCCGACGCGTGGTGGGGTCGGGAGGCGTACGAGAGCCTCGTCCTGCGCACCTGGCGGAATCTCCTCGGGCCGGACCGCGTCCTCGAGAAGGCGCGCGCCGTCTGTGAGGGCGCCTTCGACCTCTCCGTCTCCCCGAAGCGGAGCCTCGCGGTCGAGGCGCTCCCCTTCTTCCTGGGGGCGGGCGAGATCGACGCCGCGCTGCGCTGCCTGGAGATCGCCACCTGCAAGCTCGAGGCGCCCGCGAACCTCCCCTACCCCTGGTACCGGGAGCAGTTCGAGCGGTTCGGGCGCGCGCCTGCGCTCGTCGACCTCTTCCCGACCGACCTCGCCTCCCGACCGGGGGCCGCCGAGTGGTGCGCGGGCATCGAGCGGAGCGTGCTCGAGTGGCTCGACGCGCAGCGGATCGAGGATGGCGCGGCGTTCCGGCTGCTCGCGTTCTGCACCCTCCGCCAGCACGAGCTCGGTCTCCTCGATGATCGCGACGGTCGGCTCGCGCTCCTGCGTGGCCTGACCGCGGGCTCCTCGACCCTGGAGCTCTGGCTCGTCGATCTGCTGCGCGCGCTCGGGGATGGTCCCGGCGCCGACGCGATCGAGCGGACCCTCCTCGCGAGCGGGCGCCTGCACCTCGGGCGCATCGCGGAGGTGCTCGCGCGCATCGCCGCCGCGGAGGGGGGGGCGGCCGCGCTGGAGCTCGGGGAGTCGGTCGCGGCCTATGTCCTCGAGGATGAGCTCCTCGCGGTTCTCATCGGCGCCGCGGAGTCCGCCGAGAGCGAGGAGCGGGCCCAGCACTGGCGGGAGGTCCGCACCCGGGCGAGCGAGGCCCGAGTCGAGCTCCAGGAGCGGGACGAGGAGGCGCGCCGGTCGTCCGCCGCGAGTCGACCCTGAGGGTCGTGGCCCCCCCGGGAGGAACCGCCTCGACGCAGGCTTCGTTCACTCCGGTTCGAGGTGTGCGCGGATCGATCGGGACGAAGGCCGGCGTGAGCCGGCGAGGCGGGAGTCGGCCGGGCGGCGCCCCGGGATGGGATCGGGCGGGAGCGAGACGATGCTGATCGGCCGCAGTCGGCGCTGCGATCTCCGCCTCCACTCCCACCGGGTCTCCCGACGACACTGCACCCTCGAGCCCCGCGGGGAGGGGTTCTTCCTCCGTGACCTCGGCTCGCGGAACGGCACCTGGCGTGACGGCGAGCGGTTCGAGCACGGCTTCCTCCGCGTGGGTGATCGCTTCGTCGTCGGGGATGTGATCCTGCGTGTGCGCCCGGGGGGCGAGCTCCTGCAGGAGGGGCTCTCCGACCCTCGGAGCGTCCTCAGCGGCCCCCGGCTCACCGACCATCTCCCCGCCCTCATCGCGCTCCTCCTCCCGATCACCGGGGTGCTGCTCCTCGTCTCCACCTCGGGCCCTGCGAAGCCCGCCCCCCGCGCCTCGGAGGCGGCGAGGCTCACTCCGCCTCCGACCGATCCGGTGCAGGGCCGTGCGGAGAGCGATCGAGCGGCGGACCTGCCTCGGCGCTCCGTCCCGGCCGCGTCTTCGGCGCCTCCGGTCGCTCCCCCGTCCACGAGGCCACCCCCCACGACCTCCCCCGCTGCTCCGTCTTCCCTCGCTGCGCCGCCCTCCCTCGCTGCGCCGCCCTCCCTCGCGGCGCCCTCTCTCGCGGCGCCCTCTCTAGCCCTGCCAGCGCGGGAACCGGCCCGTCCCGGCGGGACCCCGGCCGCGCTTCCGCTCGGCGAGCTCTGGGCGGTGGCGGCGGAGTGCGATCGGGCCCGCTCGGCTCGGCGCGCTGCCGCCGAGGGTGAGGAGCTCCCCGCCTCTCGGGAGCGGCTCCGCCAGCGGATCGAGTCGGGTCCGCCTACCCCCGAGCCGTCGGGTGCCCTGCTCGGCTCGAGGGCGCGAGCGGAGCTGGTCCAGCGTCTCGTCGAGCCGGCGCTCGCATCGCTCGAGCGATCGGAGGGAGCGGACGGGGACGGCTCGGAGCTGCTCGCCCTCATCGATCTCCTCGGGGATCTCGGGGGGCGACCGGCGCGCGAGGCGCTGCGGGTCCTGCGGGAGGAGGTGGAGGAGCGGCTGGCACGCAGCTACCGGGCGGCGGCTGCGTCGTCCGGACTGCCCGAGCTCCCGCCCGCGGGGGAGGCGCGGCTGCGCATCGACGGGGCCCTGCTCCGAAGGCTCGATGCGTGGCTCGGGTCGGAGCGCGCGGGGGAGACTCCTCCTCCGGCCTCCACCCCGGCCTCCAACCCGGGGGGCTCCCCGTGAGCGCGCGGGAGGGAGCGGCCCCCTTCGACTCCGGGCGTTGGGAGGCGCCGCGCGCCGCGGACCTCGACATCGGCCTCGATCCCGCCTTCGTGGGGGAGAGGGAGGCCGCGCGCTGGCTCGAGGAGCTCCGGAGCTCCCTCCCGTGGCGGCAGGAGTCGATTCGGATCTTCGGGAAGACGATGCCGGTCCCCCGACTCCAGTCGTGGCACGGGGATCCGGGGGCGGGGTATCGCTACTCGGGCCTGGACCTCGAGCCCCTCCCCTGGACGCCGCTCCTCACGGAGATCCGGGGTCGGATCGAAGCGGTGGTCGGCGGTCCGCCCTTCAACGCGGTGCTCGCCAATCTCTATCGGGACGGTCGGGACAGCATGGGGTGGCACGCCGACGATGAGCCGGAGCTCGGCCCCGAGCCCGTCATCGCGAGCCTCTCCCTCGGGGCTTCCCGGACCTTCCACCTGCGCCATCGGACCCGCCGGGAGCTGGGTCGCCTCGACCTGCAGCTCGGGACCGGCTCCCTCCTCGTGATGCGGGGGCGGACCCAGGAGTGCTGGCAGCACGCTCTCCCCAAGCGCACCGGTCGCTCGGGACCCGGCCTGCGGATCAACCTCACCTTCCGTCGGATCATCCTCGGGGGCTGACCCGGCGCCCGGGATGAGGAGGAGGGCGACCCGCGCGTCGCGCGAGTCGCCCTCCTGTGGTTCCCTTCCCGCCTCGCGCCGGGGATCGCGCCCTCAGGGGGCGCAGATCGCAGCGGCATCGCAGGGCAGATCCTCATCAACGCCGCAGCCCGTCGAGGGGTTCGGCGGCGGAATGATGTCCCACGTCCCCGACACGAACAAGGCGGTCAGGAGCTGGATCGGGTCTGCGATGTTGAGGAGCCCGTCGTCGTTCATGTCCCCGGATCCGGGGCAGGCGAGCGGGGGGGCGGTCTGGTTGAAGAGCGCATCGAGGATGCGCACGGCGTCGGCGATGTTCACCTGGCCGTCGTCGGTCGCATCTCCCCGGACGAGGGAGACCTGGCTGGCGGTGATGCTCCCCTCGACGAGGGTGAGGCTCGCGGCGACGGTCTCCACGGCGGGGCCGAGCTCGACGATCATGTTCGGCACCGGCGCGCCGGTCTCGGCGCCGACCTGCGGAGCGAGCTGCTCCGAGAAGGTCAGTGCGTAGGTCCCACCGTTCACGACGCCGGCGCCGAGGCCGTACTGCATCTCGAGAACGGTGTGCGAGGTCCCCGGCGCGAGGGTCTCGCTGAGGTCGAAGTCGATGACCACCCCGGCGGTGAAGCCGGGCTCACCGGAGGCGCTGGTCGCGAGGTGGACCTCGGCGTAGGCCGGCGAGCCGGCCGGCAGGCCCGTGAGGGCCGGGCCGAGGCCGGGGGCCTGATCGAGGGTCAGCGCAGGGTCATGGACGACTCCCACGGAGAAGCCGGTGATCGGCAGGTCTCCGGAGATCTTGACCGTTGCGGTTGCGGTCGCCCCCACGGCACCGGTGGTGCTGGAGAGCTCCATTGTGGCCGTCTGCCCCTCCGCCGCGCTCCATGCGCAGACCGCGGTGAGACAGAGTAGGCCCGATCGGATCATCCTGAACACATCGACTCCTTCCCCAGGAATGCAATGAACCGGATCCGATGAGACTGCGACAGGAGGGGGGAGTCTCGCTCGAGGGAGGATTGAGGTCACGGCGACCGTCGCTCCGCACGCGCGAAGCCGATCAGCGTGGATAGCGGGTTCCTCCCCCGCGCGAGTTTGAACTCCGGCACTCTCCGAGGGGGCTTCCCCTCGTGGATCGCTTTGCGATCGGAATACAGCAGGTGGATGGGCACCACCCAACCCAACGATACGACTGCCGGGGCCGCATGGAAGATCCAGATTCAGGCTCTTTCCCGAGATTCCTGAGAAGAAACACGGAGAGTCACGAGAGAGCGATCACCGGATGATGAGAGTCAGCTGAGTCGGGGTGCGGGGTCCCCGCTCAAGGGGCTTCATCCTCCGGCGGGGCCTCTCCCAGCAGCCCTCGCCATGCAGCCCGGAGGTCCTCCGGCTCCTCCACGGTGAACGCCATGCGCTCCCCCGTGTGGGGATGGGTGAACCCGAGATGGGCCGCGTGGAGGGCGGGCCTCGCGATGAGCTCGGAGGCGGTCCCGTAGGTCCGATCTCCGAGCAGCGGGAAGCCGGCGCGGGCGCAGGAGAGTCGGATCTGGTTCCGGCGCCCGGTCTCGAGGGTGAGCTCGAGCCGACAGGCGACGGGCTCCCCCCGCCCCTCGCCGGACTTCGCGATGACCCGGTAGTGGGTGATCGCCTCCTTCGCCCCCGGCTCGGTCGGATGGGCGATCGTCATGCGGCCGTGCTTCTCCACAAGGAGGTCGCGCAGCGTCCCCTCCGCGATGGGGGGGCGTCCCAGCGCGATCGCAAGGTATCGGCGGGTCACATCGTGCCGGGCGAAGGCAGGCTTCAGGGACTCTCGAGCGTGGCGTGTCCGGGGGAAGACGAGGACTCCGCTCGTGCCCCGGTCGAGCCGTTGGACGATGCCGATCCTCGGTCGCTCGCCCCGAGCGAGGTCGCGGGCCCGGAGCCAGTCCTCGAGGTTCGGCTCCCGCAGGTGGGCGGGGAGCTCGCGCTGGGCGTCGCGGGGGACGGTCAGGACTCCAGCGCGCTTGTGAACCACGATGATGTGGGAGTCCTCGTGAAGGATCTCCCCCGGTGGGGTGCTCTCCTGCGCGGGGCGACGGGGGGCGTCGATCGAGACCCGGACCTGCGCGCCCGCGCACAGGGGATGGCCGTGGTCGGTGACCCGCGCTCCGTCGACCTCGACCGCTCCCCGATCGATGAGCGCCTGGGCGCGGCGATGGGAGAGGTCGAGCCTCCTCTTCACCTCGGCCGCGAGGCGACCGGGGGCGTCGACCGTCCAGGACTCGTTGCTCATCGGCCTCCGGGGGCTTCAGGGGGGAGCGGAGCGAGCATCGTAACGGATCGGGGAGGGGGGGGAGGACCGATCCGCGTTCCTTTCCCTCGGAGCGTCGAAGGGGGTATGATCCTCGGTTGGTCCGCGCCGATCGGCGGCGGCGGACCCAGTCGAGGGACTCCCCCCGGGGAGGACCGGACCCAGCCCCCGCGGTGCGCGTCCCTGCTCCCCGCGGCGAGGCCCGTGAAATGCGAGGCGCTCCATGAGCGGCCGAGGCTCTTCCTCCTCCTCCTGCACCCCTTCCATCGCTCCCTTCCTCCCGATGACCCTCGATGAGGTCCGCCAGCGTGGCTGGCTGCCCGGACCGGGCGATCCCTGGCGCGAGGGAGAGCACGGGGTCGACTTCGTCCTCGTCACCGGCGACGCCTATGTCGATCACCCCAGCTTCGCGAACGCGGTGATCGGTCGTCTCCTCGAGGCGCGTGGCTTCCGGGTCGCGATCCTCGCCCAGCCGGACTGGCAGAGCGCGGAGCCCTTCCGCATCTTCGGCCGCCCCCGGGTCGCATGGCTCGTCAGCGCGGGGAACCTCGACTCCCTCCTCAACCACTACACCGCTCACAAGCGACCGCGCTCCGACGACAGCTACTCCCCCGGTGGTCGGGCGGGGCGCAGGCCGGAGTACGCGACCGTCGTCTACTCCCAGCGCTGCCGCCAGGCGTACCGTGATGTTCCCATCATCGCCGGGGGGGTCGAGGTCTCGATGCGACGCCTCGCCCACTTCGACTACTGGCACGAGAAGGTCCGCCGCTCGTTGATCCTCGACGCCCGAGCGGACCTCGTGGTCTACGGAATGGGGGAGCGCCCCCTCGTGGATGTGCTCGAGCGGCATGCCCGCGGGACGCCGATCGCCGAGATCCGTGATGTGCCCGGGACCGCCTACGCCATCGGCAAGCACGGCCGCCCGCACTTCTTTCCGGAGGAGGAGTTCGCGGCGGGGCTCCCCTGGTACGAGCAGGCGGACTCCCTCCTCTCCCGGCTCCGCCCTCGCCCCGGCACCGAGCTCCGCCCCGGGGAGGGCGTCCTCGAGCTGCCGAGCTACGACGAGGTCCGCGGGGTGGACGACCACAGCAAGGAGCGCTTCGCGCGCGCCCAGCACATCTTCCACCGCGAGCACAATCCGGACCGCGCCCCCGTGCTCGTGCAGCGGCACGGGGAGCAGACGGTGGTCATCAACCCGCCGGCCCACCCGCTCACGACCGAGGAGCTCGATGCGGTCTTCGCGCTCCCCTACAACAAGGCGCCCCACCCGAGCTACGGGGGGGAGCGGATCCCCGCCTTCGAGACGGTGCAGTTCTCGGTGAACGTCATGCGTGGCTGCTTCGGCGGCTGCACCTTCTGCGCGATCACCGAGCACCAGGGGAAGCGGATCAGCTCGCGCAGCGCCGAGAGCGTGAAGCGGGAGGTGGAGGACCTCCAGCGCCTCGATGGCTACAAGGGGGTCATCTCCGACCTCGGCGGCCCCACCGCCAACATGTACCGGATGACCTGCTCCCGCCCCGAGATCGAGGCGCGCTGCCGGCGCCCCTCCTGCGTGCATCCCACCGTCTGTCGCCTGCTCAAGACGGATCACTCTCCGATCAAGGAGCTGATGCGCGAGGTTCGCGAGGCGGAGGGGGTGAAGAAGGTCCTCATCGCGAGCGGGATCCGGATGGACCTCGCCACCCTCGACCCCGACTACATCGAGGAGCTGGCGACCCACCATGTCGGGGGTCACCTCAAGGTCGCGCCGGAGCATGTGGACGACGAGACCCTGCAGCTGATGAAGAAGCCGGGGATGGACGTCTACCTCGACTTCGAGAAGCAGTTCAAGGACGCCTCCCGCAAGGCGGGCAAGGAGCAGTACCTCGTCCCGTATCTGATGAGCTCCCACCCCGGCTGCGACATGAAGAGCGCGGTCACCATGGCGGAGTTTCTCAAGGCGAGGAACCTGAAGCCGCAGCAGGTGCAGGACTTCATTCCGACCCCGGGGACCCCCGCGACCTGCATGTGGTGGACCGGCATCGATCCGCACACGATGAAGCGGGTCCACACCACCACGCGCCTGCGCGACAAGAGGAAGCAGAAGGCGCTCCTTCAGGCGTGGAAGCCGGAGAACGAGACCCTCGTCCGGGAGGCGCTCGTCGAGGCGGGGCGGACCGATCTCATCGGGGGACACTCCGCCGCGCTCCTGCCGGGAGGGGGGCGCTCCGCCGGCGCCTCCAGCCCCCGAGGGGGAGGGGAGCGCCGCTCCCGGGGACGCCGCCGGCGTCGCTAGGGGAGAGACTCCGGCGCGGCCGGGGCGCGGAGAGGGAGGACCGCCTTCGCGTCCGGCGCGCGCGCCGCGGCGGTCGGGTCGACCCAGTAGCGCATCGACGCCTGCCCCGGATCCCGCTCGACGATGATCCCGGTGATGCTCCGCGTCACCGATCGCTCCCGCGAGACGAGCGGCGCCCACTCCTCCCGACCCGCCGGTTGCCAGAGGTGGAAGGTCGGGATCCCCTCCACCTCCTCCGCGCCCTCCCCGCGCCACGCCGAGAAGCGCTCCTCCCGCCAGGGGAGGACCTCCCGCGCCCGCCAGGAGGATGAGGTGAGGAAGACCCACTCGCCGCCGAGCTCCTCCACCTCGATCGCGCCGTGCCCGCGCCAGATCACGAGCCAGCCATCCTCCGGAGTGACGACCGCGAGCCGGAAGGGGGAGAAGACCCCGGGGCGGACCTCCTCCTCGACCCGCGCCCGCGCGGATGCGGCGCAGGTGCCCTGCAGGGCGATGTCGATGAGGTCTCCCCGGGTCCTGCCGCCGGGGGGGACCTCGGGACCGGGTCCGGAGCGCTCGGAGTAGAGGTTCAGCAGGCAGGCGACGACCCCACGGTCGTTCACCCCGCACCAGCTCCCCCCCGCCGCGCCGTCCCGGGGAGCGAGGACGGCGGGAGCCGCCTCGGGGAGACGAAGCGTCGGGGGCTCCTCCGCGGCGCGGAGCCGGGACTCATCCCGATTCATGGTGACGGAGAGCGCGGAGGCGAGCCGGTGGATCGTGACGGTGCACATCGGTCAGGGGGTGGGGGCGTTCCCGGGGACGGCGGGCTCGCCGAGCTCATCCCGATGGGCCTGGGTCGAGAAGGCCACCCCGAGGCGTGAGGCGACCTCGACCGCCTCGCCCGGCCCGGAGCCGGCCGCGAGGAGCTGGGTGATGATCGCGATGTGATGGATGGTGTGGTCGGCGAGCGCCATCCACTCCCGTCGCGCGCTGCTGCGGATCCGCTCGGGGACCGCGCCGGGCGCGAGCGATTGGAGGATCGTCACCTCGCGGTCGAGGTCATCCTCCCGGCGGTTCCGGATCTCCTCGACGATCGCGCGGATGGCGTGGCCGGCGAGAGCTCGGCTCCGCTCCAGCTCGGGGTCCCGGGCCCGAGCGTCGTACTCGACGAGCCCGGTCTCCCGCTCGGTCAGAAAGCAGCGGAAGTACTCGATGCAGTGGCGGAGGTGCGCGCCGACCGTTCCGCCGTCGACCCCGGGGGCGACGAAGCCCGCGTCATCGATCCGCTCGAGGAGCTGGAGGGTGCGGCCCAGTGCGTCGATGCACCCGCCGAGCGCCGGCGGGAGGTCACCCGCGGCGGTGGCATCGCTCGAAGCCGCTCGTTCTCGATCGATCATCGGCCGCGATCTCCTGCGTGGGGGGAGCCGCCCGGAGGCGGAAGGAGCAGGGGGGCGCTGCTCTCCCTCCATGCTGCGCACGAAGCGTTCGGATCTCAAGGGCCTCCGGGGGCCTATCCGGAAGATGCCGGAGGGGGACTCGGCTACAGTGCAATCCGATGTCCCCCCGCCGGGGGGGATCGGTGGCTCGCTTCGGGGGGATCGTCCATGGCGGAGACGACAGTCGCGGCGCTGCTCGACGCGCTCGGCATTCATCTCGCTCTCGGGACGCTCGCCGCAGCGGCGCTCCATCTTCGGGGGCTCGCGGTGATCGACCCCTCCACCGTGGGGGCGCGTCCCGGCTTCCGGATCCTCGTCACGCCCGGGCTCATCGCCCTCTGGCCTCTGCTCATCCTTCGCTGGTCCCGCGTCCACCGCGGGCCCGATCCCGAGCCGTTGACGAGCCTCCCCGGCCCCGACCATCCGATCGGCCCCCGCCGGCTCCGGCGGTGGCAGGCGGTCTCCTTCCCCGCCCTCCTCCTCTTCGCCCTCCTCGGTGCCGGCGTGGCTCTTTCCGGGCGCACAGAACCGTGGGATCCCCCTCCGACCGGTCGGGCGGGGGAGCCCCTCCCGCTCGCCGGCTTCGAAGATGCGCTCTCCGTTCGAGGCGTCCTCGCGACGGACGCCGCACCGGTCTCCCTCGCGCTCCTCGGGGGAGAGCAGGAGGTCGTCGCAACCGAGCTCCGGGTGGCAGGACCGCTGGGCATTCCCTCGCTCGCGCTCTACTGGAGCCCCCAGCGACCGCCGGCCGGGGCGGACTCGCCGGGCCGGGAAGGGCTCTTCGTCGGGCGGGTCCCATCCCGGCCCGGGACGCACCGCCTCCCCCCGCCGCTCGCCGCCCGGAGCGGAGGAGGCGCCTGGATCCTCTACTCGATCGCCCAGGGGGAGCTCGTCGCGATCCTGACCCCGACGACGGGTGATGGGGAGGGGGGACGGTGAGCGGGCCCTATCGGGCCGTCCACTGGAACCGGCAGAAGCGGATCTACGACCGGGTCCTGCTCCTCGGCGTCTTCTCCCTCCTCGCCGGGTTCGCCGCGCTGACGGCGTGGGGGAGGCGGGAGCTCACGGCGGAGACGATCATTCTGAGGAGCACGGCGGTCACGGCCCTCCTCCTTCTCCACCTCGCGCTCGCGATCGGACCCGTCGCCCGCCTCGACCGTCGATTCCTGCCGCTCCTCTACAATCGTCGTCACCTCGGGGTCACCATCTTCGCCCTCGGTCTGATCCACGCGCTCATCGCGACCTTCCAGTTTCATGCGCTCGGTGATGTGAACCCGATCGTGAGCATCTTCACCGCGTACTCTTCCCGTGCAGGGTCCTGGGAGGACCCCAGTCGGTTCGCCGATCTGCCCTTCGAGCCGTTCGGCGCGCTCGCCCTCCTGATCCTCTTCCTGCTGGCCGCGACAAGTCACGACTTCTGGCTCCGGAACCTCGGCGCCTCTCTGTGGAAGCTCCTGCACACCGGCGTCTACATCGCCTACGCCGCTCTCGTCCTCCATGTCTCCCTCGGTGCCCTCCAGTCCGAGCAGGGGCCGGCCGGGGCGCTGTTGCTCGCGCTGGGCGCGCTCACCCTGGGCACCCTTCATCTCCTCGCGGGTCGGAGGGAGGCGCGCCTCGACGCGCGGAGGGCCGAGCTGGCGGCGGCGGGCTTCGCGCGGGCGTGTCGGGTCGAGGAGCTGCGCGACGGGTACGGCTGCACCCGGCGGATCGGGGCGGAGCGGGTCGCGATCTTCCGAGACGGGGACCGGGTCCACGCACTCTCGAACACCTGCCGGCATCAGGGCGGGCCGATCGGAGAGGGGAGAATCCTCGACGGCTGCATCACCTGTCCCTGGCATGGTTGGCAGTACCAGCCGTCGAACGGGACGAGTCCGCCCCCCTTCCATGAGGTGATCGCGACCTATCCGGTCGAGGTGGTGGACGGCGAGGTCCTCGTGAAGGGGATCGCCAACCCCCTCGAGGCGGAGAGCCCGGGCGCGCCCTGCACGCCGGACCGGGGGGGCGCGACCGGAGAGGAGCCCTTCTACATCGGCTATCAACCGACAGCCGCCCCCGCCATCGCGCGGCGGTGCCGCGCTCTCGTCCTCCGCCTCGCCATCCTCTCGTTCTTCGCGGTTGTCTGGCTCGCCCTCGATCAGGAGCCGCAGGCGCCGGGGACCTTCGAGTTCGGGCGGACGCGCACCTTCGAGGGGACGCTCGTCGAGCGCCCCCTCCCCCTGCTGCGGATCGACCCGCCGGAGGGGGTCGACGGCCCCGGCGCGGCGGTCGTCCTCGTCGGTTTCGGGAAGCAGGGTCTCCCCGACTTCGCGCGGGGCCACCACGGAGAACGGGTGCGGTTCGACGGCACCCTGATCGCCGTGGGCGCGCTCGCCATGGTGGAGATGAACGATCCGGAGAGCTTCGTGGTCCTCGGGGAGCCGGAGAGCGGGGAGGGGGGGGTGGAGGTCGAAGCCCTCGGCTCGATCACCCTCGTCGGGGAGCTCGTCGATACGAAGTGCTGGTTCGGCGTGATGCGGCCCGCCGCCGGGAAGGTCCATCGGGCCTGCGCGATCCGCTGCCTCTCGGGCGGCGTTCCCCCGGGGCTCCTCGTCCGCGATGGGCGGGGAGGAGGGGCGGTCTTTCTGCTCGCCGGGCGGACCGGGGCGCCTCTCGACTTCGATGTGGAGTGGGCCGGCCTCCCGATCTCCGTCTCCGGCGAGCTGGAGCTTCACGAGGATCTCCCCCTCGTGCGGGTCGCGACGATCGAGCCGATGCGATGAAGCGACCCCTGAGCCTCCGGCGCCTCGTCGTGCTCTACCTCCTGCTGCTGGGCGCGAGCCATGTGGTGCGGGGAGTGCTCCCTTACGAGGCCCCCCTCCGCCCCGACCAGTCCGTGGTCGAGATCTCGGACATCGCGATCGACGCGGGGGGGGAGGCGGTCTCCCTCGACCGGACGATCCGCCTCGCCGTCACCGACCTCCCCGGCCCGGACCCTGACGCCCCCGTGATCGTCCTGATCCACGGCAGCCCTGTGGCGTCATCCTCCCTGGTCCCCATCGCGGAGGCGCTCGCAGGGAGCGCGCGGGTCCTCCTCCCCGATCTCCCCGGGATGGGGAGCTCCACCGCGGAGGTCTCCAGCCTCTCCGTCCGCGCTCACGGCCTCGCCCTCGCCGAGCTCCTCCGTCGGCAGGATGTCCCCCGCGCCCACCTCGTCGGCTACAGCATGGGAGGGGGACCGGCGCTTGAGTGCGCGCGGCTCGCCCCGGACCGCGTCGCCTCGATCACGCTCCTCGCCTCCATCGGGGTGCAGGAGTTCGAGCTCCTCGGGGACTACCATCTCAACCACGCGATCCACGGCCTGCAGCTCCTCGCGATCACCGCGCTCTTCGAGGGGACTCCCCACTTCGGTCTCCTCGACCGCAGCCCGGTGAACCCCTCCTATGCCCGGAACTTCTTCGAGACCGACCAGCGCCCCCTGCGGGCGATCCTCGAGAGCCTCGAGGCGCCTCTCCTCGTTCTCCACGGGACGGAAGACGCCCTCGTCCCCGAGACCGCGGCGCTCGAGCATCACCGCCTCGTCCCCCAGAGTCGGCTCGTCCGCTTCGACGGGGGACACATCACCCCCATCATCGACCCGGAGTCGATCCGCGGCCCGATCGCGGAGTTCGTCGCCTCCTGCGAGCGCGGGGAGGCGCCGACGCGCAGCGGGGCGAGCGAGGCGCGCGCGGCGGCGGCCGCCGTTCCCTTCGACTCGGAGAGCCTCCCCGGCGCCCGTGGGTTCGCGCTCGTCGTCATGGTCCTCCTCCTCGCGCTCGCGACCCTCGCCAGCGAGGACCTCGCCTGCCTGGGCGGCGGCATCCTCGTGGCGAACGGCTCGCTCGCGTTCCTCGCGGCGGTCCTCGGGTGCGCGGGCGGGATCCTCCTCGGCGACATCGGGATCTTCCTCATCGGCCGCATCCTCGGGCGCCGCGCGGTCCGCGTCGCGCCGATCCGCTGGCTCGTGAGCGAGCGGACCCTCGAGCGGGCCGCAGCCTGGCTCGACCGTCGCGGCGCCGCCGTCATCTTCGCGAGCCGCTTCACCCCGGGGCTCCGCGTGCCGACCTACCTCGCGGCGGGGATCCTGCCGACCCGCCTCCTCTGGTTCGTCGGCTACTTCGTCCTCGCCACGCTCCTCTGGACCCCGCTCCTCGTCGGCCTCGGAGCTCTCGTCGGACGGCCGCTCCTCGATGCGGCGATCGCCTCGCAGGAGCACGCCCTCTGGATCCTGCTCGGTGAGCTCCTCCTGATCCTGCTCCTCTGGAAGCTGCTCCTCCCGCTGTGCAGTCACCGCGGCCGACGGCAGCTGCGCCGGAGGTGGATCCGCACGGTCCGCTTCGAGTACTGGCCGGTGTGGGTCTTCTATCCCCCGCTGGTCCTCTACGCGATGACCCTCATGCTGCGGCACCGGAGCATCGGCGTCTTCACCGCCGCGAACCCGGCGTTCGAGCACGGCGGCTTCATCGGAGAGTCGAAGCGCGAGATCCTCACCGCCATGGAGAGCGCGGGTTTCTCGGACGAAGGCGGGGCGGTGGCGCGGTGGTGCCATCTCCCCGAGGACTCCGAGCTCGAGTCACGGGTCGCGAGGGTCCGTGAGTTCCGGGCGGAGCTCGAGGCGCGCGAGCCCGGGTCCGCCCGGCGGGTCGTCCTGAAGCCGGACCGCGGGGAGCGGGGGTCCGGAGTCGTGATCGTCGAGACGGAGGCGGAGGTGCGCTCCTACCTCGAGCAGCATCCGCTCCCGGCCATCGCCCAGCGCTTCACCCCGGGGCTCGAGTACGGGGTGTTCTACATCCGGGATCCGCGTGAGGAGGCCGGCGCGATCTTCGCGATCACCGACAAGCGCTTCCCCTCGGTGGTCGGGGATGGGACGCGGAGCATCGAGCGGCTCATCCTCGATGACCCGACCCTGCTGCCGATGGCGCCTCACTACCTCGACGCGGTGGGCGCGCGGAGCTTCGAGGTCCCCGGCGCGGGGGAGGAGGTGCCGCTCACCGAGATCGGCACGCACGCCCTGGGCTCCATCTTCCTCGACGGCGAGGCGCACCGGACTCCCGCTCTCCTCGCGGCGATCGAGCGCATCAGCCGCGCGATCCCCGGGTTTCACTTCGGTCGCTACGACATCCGCGTCCCGTCGATCGCTGCGCTCGAGGCGGGGGAGTCCCTGACCGTCCTCGAGCTGAACGGCGTCACGAGCGAGGCGACGAACATCTACGATCCGCGCCATGGGGTGCTCCACGCCTACCGGACTCTCTTCCGGCAGTGGCACATCGTCTATGAGATCGGGGCGGAGAATGCGCGCCGCGGGGCCCCGGTCCCACCGTCCTGGGTCCTGATCCGGCGACTCTTCACGAGCGACCCCCGCCCCGAGATCGTCCTCTCCCGCGGGGAGCCCGGTGCGCCCCGCGGTGACCTCGATCCCTAATGCGGGGGGACCGGTGGCGACCCCTCGCGTGGGTTGCTAGATTCGGCTCGGGCGCCGGCGCGAGGCCGGGCGCGCGCAACGCGGTTTCCTCCCGAAAGTCGAGCAGGCCCATGGGCGAGCGTCGGATCGATCACTACCTCGGGCAGCTCCTCGACGAGGAGCGCTTCGAGTTCTACCGCGCGGTGGCCGACTTCGCGGACCGTGAGATCGCTCCCCAGCTCCTCGGTTGGGAGCGAGCGGGGGGTCATGTCTCCGACGAGCTCATCGCGCAGCTCGGAGAGATGGGGATCTTCGGGATCCCGATCCCGGAGGAGCACGGCGGGCAGGGGGGTGGCCTCACCGAGCTCGCCCTCATGGGGCTGGCGCTCGGCTACCAGAGTCACTCGGTCGCGATCACCCCGGGCGCGGCTCTCTCCCTCGGCGCGAACCCGATCCTCAACCACGGCACGACGGAGCAGAAGGAGGCCCACCTCGCCGATCTCGCGACCGGCTCCCGCATGGTGGTCTTCGGGCTCTCCGAGCCCGGGCGCGGCTCCGATGCGGCGAACCCCGAGGTCGTGGCCGAGCGCACCGACACCGGCTGGGTCCTGCGCGGGGAGAAGTGCTGGTCCACCAACGCGAGATGGGCGAGCCATGTCATCGTCCACGCAATGACCGATCCGGACGGCCGCAACGGGCATCGCTCCACCTGCTTCATCGTCCCGATGGATGATCCGAACGTGCACTACTCGGAGATGAGCGGGAAGACGGTCTGGACCCTCTCCTCCACCGGCTCGATCGTCCTGGATCAGGTCTCGGTGTCCGAGGATCAGATCCTCGGGGAGCTGAACGAGGGCTTCAAGGTGATGGTCACCACCCTGAACGGAGGGCGTCTCTTCATCGCCTCCCTCGCCCTCGCCTCCCTCGCCTTCGCCCTCGATCGGGTCCGCACCTATGTCCAGGAGCGAGAGCAGTTCGGAGGGCCGCTCGCGCGCTTCCAGCGGGTCCAGGATGTGGTGCTCGAGATGGACCTCGCCCTCGACCGGAACCTCACCTGGCTCATCACGCTCCTCGACCGGTACGCCGCGGGGCGCCTCGATCGCGAGCAGGCATCGAAGGTGAAGATCGACTGCTCCCGCGCCGCGTCCCGGCTGCTGCTGGACGCGATGGAGATCTGCGGGGGGGTCGCCGGGCTCGACGAGTTCGGCCTCAGTCGTCACCACAACGATCTGTTCGTCACCCGGGTGGGGGAGGGCTCGAACCGCGCGCTGATGACGCAGATCGCCCGGGGGCTCCTCCCGGACTGCGGCTCGATCCTGCAGTGAGCCGGGAGCGCTATCGCTTCCGGCGCCCTCGCCGCTTCTCCCACGGGATCGGGTAGAGGTACTGGGTGTAGGGGGTCTCCGACTTGCTCTGCAGCTCGAGCGTCTTCACGAGGAGCGCCGGCGTGATCGTCGAGACCGGGACGAACCCCGACTCCGCTCCGCAGTAGGCGTTGTCCACCTCGAACTCGCCACCGCTGGCGCAGATGCCTCGGATCGCGTTCAGCGGCGTCCCCACGAAGTCGACCCCGCGGATGATCTCCTCGCGCCCGTCGGGATAGACCCTCGAGGCGAGGTTGATCTCTCCGAGGAACGCCTGGAAGTTGTAGGAGTCGGTCGCGGTCTCCCCGCCCGAGGCGTGGAGGATGCGGATCCCGTAGGGGAGCCCCTGACGCTTCACCTCCGCGATCAGCCGCTGCCGCAGCTCCTCGGAAGAGAGCCCCGCGTCGGGATGCCCCCGTCGGTTCCCGAGGACGGTGACGCCCATCCGACTGATCGGGCGCTCGTGCCCGCGCGAGCGGCCGTGCCCGTTCGACCGGTGCTTGCGGTAGATCGGCGTGCGCGAGGTGAGGAAGCCGACGAGGTGCCCCTTCTCGATCAGGGAGGCGCACTGGGAGTCCACTCCCTCATCGTCGAAGCGGTAGTGTCCGACCAGGCTCCGCCCGCCGAACTGCCGCAACGACGGATCGTCCCGGAGGTCGAGGAACTCCGGGAGCACCGCCTTCCCCATCGAGTCGCGGAAGGTCTGCCCCTCCCCCGGGGAGAGGAGGCGGTTCCCCTCGAGTCGATGTCCGAGGGCCTCGTGGATGAGCAGGCCCGCCGCGATCGGCTCGAGGAGGACCGGGCCCGAGTAGCTCCGCACCACCGGGGCGGCCGCGAGCTTCTCGAGGAGGGCGATCCGGGCCCGGATCTCCGCGGTGAACTCGCGCAGGCTCGGGAGCTCCTCCGGAGCGCAGACGGTGATCGTGATCGACCAGGGGAGCCCATCCCCCTTCTCGGAGAGGTGCCAGAGGTAGCACTCGAGGGTCCAGTAGCTGTGGCGGTCGATGCGGCGGTTGCCGGCGGAGTCGACGTAGAGCCTCGTCTGGTGGCGAACATCGAGCTCGACGTGGCTCGTCTTGATCGAGGGGTGCTCCTTCACCACCGCGCTCGCCTTCTCGACGAACCGGCGCCAGTGGGGGAGATCGATCTCGGGGAGGCGGGGGAAGCGCAGGTCCTCGCGGGGCGGGATCTCCTCCCACGCATCGAGGTGACGGTTCACATCGAGGTAGGTGAGCTCGTTCGCGCGCTTGCGGAGCCAGTTGTCCTCGGCCTCCCGGGTGCGGGCATCGGTCAGCCGCCAGAGGGCGTGACGCAGGGCGTCGAGATCGTCGCCGATCGGGATCTCGAAGTAGCCGAAGGACTCCTCGTCCGTGGAGTTGTCGAGGAGGCCCCCCTCCGCGACCTGGTCGCGGCGCCGGGAGCCGACGCGCACATCGGTGAGACAGTTCCGCCGGTGTCGCTCCACGAGCTTGGAGACTCCGCCGTGACGCGCCTGCAGATGGACCTTCTCCTCATCGCGGATGAGATGGGAGATGTGGAAGATCGCCGGATTGCGTCGCTCCCCGAGGGTGGCGAGGGCCCGATCGATCTCCTCGGCGGCGGTCTCGACGAACCGGAGGGCGGTCGATCGCTTCAAGCGGACTCCTCGAGGATCGTGTGGATCGGAATCCCCTCGAGCCGCTGACGCCCCTCGAGGAACCCGATCTCCATCAGGAACAGACAGCCGACGACGCTGCCGCCGACCTTCGTGACGAGGTCCCGGCACGCGGCCATGGTGCCGCCGGTCGCGAGCACGTCGTCGACGAGCAGGACCCGCTCCCCGGCGCGCACCCCGTCCGAGTGCATCTCGACCGTGTCGGTCCCGTACTCCAGGTCGTAGGTGATGGCGGTGCTCTCGGAGGGGAGCTTGTTCGGCTTCCGGATCGGGACGAAGCCGATCCCGAGGTGCGCGGCGAGGGGAGCGCCGAAGATGAACCCGCGCGCCTCCGGGGCCGCGATCCGGTCGATCGACTCGCCGGAGACGGCGGCCGCCATGCGGTCGATCACCGCGCGGAAGGCCGGCCCGTTCCCCAGGAGGGGGGTGATGTCCTTGAAGCGGATCCCCGGCTTGGGGAAGTCCGGGATCTCCCGAATGAAGCTCTGAAGCTCGATCATGGTCTCTCCTCGGGGGCGGAAGTCCGATGCGACCCGGCATTGTAGTCGGTTCCGGGGAAAACGCCCCCGAATCGAAGGGCCCCGGAGCGCCCGGAGGGAGCCGCGCGGGTCGGCGCGGATGGGAGCGAGGCGGTCGGGGGTTCGTCCCCGACCGCCTCGCTCCTTCACCCCGTCGGGCGCGGTTCGCCTACTCGACGGCGTACTCCTCCGGATTGAACTCCTCGATCCCGTTCTCGAGGCGCTCCTCTCCGCTCGCGTTGAGGATCACATAGAGCTTCTTCAGGGCCTCGTTCTCGATCTGGCGCACCCGCTCCCGGGAGAGGTTCACCCGCTCCCCGATCTCCTTCAGGGTCATCGGCTCCCCGTTGTCGATGCCGTAGCGCATGCGGAGGATCCGGGCGTCGCGGTCGTCGACCAGGGAGAGGAGAGCCTCGACCGTCTCGATCTCGAGGTTGTGGTCGAGGATGGAGTGGGGCTGGTGCTGGGCCTTGTCCTCGATGACATCGGAGAGGCTCCAGGAGTTCTCGATCGAGATCGTCTGGCTGGCGGAGCTCGAGACATGGAGGGCGCTCTGGATGATCTTCGTGTTCTCCATGGGGATCTCGAGGCGCTCGGCGATCTCGTGGAAGTGGGCCGGACGCCCGAGCTCGATCGCCAAATTCGCGGCGGCCTTCTTCCACTTCGAGATCACCTCGACCATGTAGGAGGGGATCCGCACCGCCTTCACGGTGTCGATCAGCGCGCGCTTGATCGACTGCTTGATCCACCAGGTCGCGTAGGTGCTGAAGCGGCACTCCTGCTTCGGGTCGAAGCGCTCCACCGCCTTCAGGAGTCCGAGGTTGCCCTCCTCGATCAGGTCGAGGAGAGGGAGCCCGCGGTCCACGTAGTGCTTCGCGATGCTCACCACGAGCCGCAGGTTGCTGCGGACCATCTGATCCCGGGACTCCGGATCTCCGGCCTGCACCTTCACCGCCAGCTCCCGCTCCGACTCCTTCGTGAGCAGGGGGTAGCGGTTGATGTCCCGGAAGTAAGTCTCCAGCCCGACCTCACGTGCGCTCATCGATCCAGACTCCTTTCTGCAGGGCGGAGGGCAGCCATCCCTGCACCCCGGGGCCCCTCGCGGGCTCTCCCGCGCGAGGTGAACGGAGTCCGGTCCACCGACAGCGACTCCACACAGGTCTATCGGCCGTGGAATCGGCGTCGCTTGAATGTTTGTTAGTGTTTACAGGGAGGTGCGAGGGCGAGGCGCTCCAGCGGGAGGAAAGCTCGCCTCAGGGGGTGGTCGGCTGCTGCTTGCGCCACCAGTCGCGCCAGAGCTGGAAGCACTCCTCCTGGGCCTCGAGACGCTCCTTGGTGTCGGAGATCTCGAAGGTCCCGAAGTAGCCATGATCGATCCCGGTCCGGTCGCGAAGGCTGCGGACCGCCGAGTTCTGCAGCGAGCGGTTCTCGAGCAGCTCGATGAGGATGCCGAGCCAGCGCTCCTCGGCGATGTGCGGGCGTAAGGCCTCGGACTCGATCCCCCGATCGAGGGCCTGAAGGAGCTGCAGCGGAGTGCCCCCCCGGGGTGGTCCCCCGCCCGTGAGCCACTCGATCGCCGGCTCGAGCGCCTCGACCACCCCCGAGTCGACGAGGCTCACGAGGATCTGGAGGGCGAAGCGATCCTCCTCCTCCACCGCGGTGAGGAGACGCTGCTGCCCGGAGGTGTCCCCCAGCAGGAGGAGGGTTCGGGCCAGGTCGAGGTCCTCCGGGGACTCCTCCCACCTCACGGTGAGGAACGGGAGCGCCTCCTCGAGGCGCAGGTCTCCGATGAGGCTCAGGATGTCGCGGGAGTAGCGGGCCTCCGGGAGCTGAGCGAGCATCCGCCCGATCATCTTCGAGTAGAGGGTGGCGTCATCATCCCCTTCCGCCGGCTCGAGCGCGCCGTCCGCTCCGGCCTGCGTCGACTCCGCGGGGGCGCCCTCCCCGGACTCATCGGTCGGCGGGTCCGCCGGGACCGTGAGCTCCTCGAGGTAGAAGATCGTGTCGAACGGGGAGCTCCCGTCCCGGGTGAGGGAGGTGAGGCCGAGCCTCCCCTCCGCCGCGACGTAGCGGATCGTGCGCCAGTAGGGGTTCTGATTGCGGCGGATCGGGCGTCCCACATTGATCGCCGCGCCGTGAAGCTGACGGTACATCCGCTGGGAGGCGGCCCCGTAGGGCTCCAGGTAGACGGAGCGGTCCTCGAGGTTCGGTCCGATCTCGAGGTGCAGCTCGTTGGGGAGGAGGGTCAGGGAGCTGCAGCGGACCAGCTCATTCGGCTCGCCGAGCGGCGTGGGGCGGAGGTGGGCGATCGTCATCCGCAGCCGGGTCCCGCCATCCGCCTCCATCGGTCGCAGCTTGTCGGCGGGGAGTCCCTCGATCCGGCCCCGCCACGCCGCGCCGCGCTTCTCCCAGCTCTCCTCCTTGCCGGTCGGCCGCCGCTCGTCGAGCCGCCCGAACCGGTCGACGAGAGCTTGGTCGATCGAGCCGCGCACGGGGCTGTCCCCCCCTTCGAAGACCACGAGGTGTCCGAGCCAGAAGCGGCGATAGCCTTCGGGGTCGAAGCCCCCGAAAGCCTCGATCCGCTGCAGCGCCCGCCAGGCCGCGAACGCCGGGGAGGACTCGTCGACGGCGAGGCGCTCCTGCAGTCGGAGGGTGAGGGTCGCCCAGGTCTCGTCGTCCACCTTCCCCGCCGCGCGCTGTCCGAGCAGCAGGGAGAGGATCTCGACATCGATGTTGGAGCCCAGCATGTCGAGGACCGGCTCCACCCAGACCTCCGCCGGGATGGGGCTGCGCAGGAGCAGGCGGTGCAGCAGCCCGAGCATCAGGCGAGCCCGCGAGCTGCCCGAGCCGCGCGGGTCCCCGAGCGTGATCGAGAGCTCCTTCGTGAAGTGGCGCGCGAACACCTCCGCCGGGAGCTTCTCCTCGAGGGCGATGAGCAGCGAGGAGACGACCCCGTTCTCGAAGGGGATCCCATCGACCTTGGCCGGTGAGATCAGGCTCTCCAGGACGGCCTCGCCGTGCGCCGCGACGAACGCGGGCTCCTCCATTCGGTCGAGGAGGACGCTGGCCGTGCGGTGCTGCCAGTAGAAGGGGGCCTCGTCGAACTGGTCGAGCAGCAGCGGGAGCCCATCCGTCGCGCCGCTCGCGGTGAGCACGACCGCCACCTCGGAGGCTTCGACCATCTCAAGGCGGTCGAGTCCGCTCTGGTGGGCGGAGAGGGCGGCGGAGAGCTCGGCGAGAGAGTCGGCGTCCCTCTCCTGGCCACGCGCGAGCGCCACCGGGAGGCGTCCGGCGGCGGGGAGCTCGTCGATGGGGGGGACCCGGTCCCCTCGGCCGAGCGCGACCGCGACCCGGGCCGCATCCCGCAGCACCACCGGACCGCCATCCTCGAAGCCGAGGGTGATCCCCTGCTCGAGCAGCGCCTCGACCTCGGCGAGGTCGCCGAGCGGCTCGAACTCCGGCTCCCCCTCGGTCCGCACGATCCGTGCGACCCAGAGGGCGGACTCTCGGGTGAGCTCCCGACGGTCCCGGGAGACATCGAGCTCGAACTCGGACTCCCGCTCGAGGACGACGAGGCGACCCGGGGTCGCCGGCGCCGAGAGCTCGAAGCCGATCCGGGTGGTGATCTCCTCGATCCGGAGACTCGGGGGATCGCCGTCCCGGGCGACCTCCGCGGTGAAGCGTCTCCCCGGGCCTTCCGGGGTCGCGAGGGTCGCCTCGATCCTCTCCCCGAGGCGGACCGCCGTTCGGGCCCAGTCGGTGGGGACCATCGAGAGGGGGGAGCCCTGCAGACGGATCAGCTCGAGGATGTGGTAGGGGGGCAGGAGGGTCTCGAGGAGCCAGTCGATCCGGCTGCGGATCTCCGGGTCGCCCCGGTCGTCGAGGACCCGGAGCGCAGGGATGGCGTCGGGACCGATCTCGAGGAGAGCGGCGGTCGCCGCCTCACGATCGCCCCAGGAGTCGGAGCCGAGGCCCTGCAGGTGGCGGGCGATCTCCGCCTCCCGGTCGCCGCCGGATGGGAGACGGTCCGGCCCGTCCGAGAGCGCGGTGGAGGGGAGGGTGGTCAGCGCGGCGAGGAAGCACCCCGCGATGAGCCAGCGGAGAATCGGAGCCGGAGCGGGAAGCTCGGTGCGGGGCATCGCGCGGGATCCTCCGGGCTCAGGGTCGGCCCGCCGGCCGGACCGGGGGCGCTCTCCTCTCCCCGGCGACCACTTCGCCGGAGTTCGTCGTACTCTAGAGTAGGCCAACCTCTCCGATCCGGCCATCTCCCCCGGGGAGACCGGTGTCCAAGGGGTGGACGCCCCCTCTGGCTCTGGGGGCCCACATCGGCGATCATCCGGGACGCGGCGCGGGCTCGCCCCGTCGCGCCATCCCGAGCCGGGGGATCCGATCGATTCCTCCGGAGGAGGTCCACAGGAGGTGAGCATGGCGGATCCCGCGAAGTTCGGAAGGGCGCGCCTCGAGGCGTTGCTGAACGCGGAGGCCGAGGGGAGGCCCGAGTCCCGCCTCAGGCTCCTCGCGCGGGAGTTCGTGGGGGAGGTGCGGCTCACCCTGGGGGCGGACCGCGCCCTTCTCTTCCTGTGCCCCGACTCCGGGGATCGCGCCTCCCGCGGAGGACCCTCCGCGGTCGCGGCGGTCGGATCGGACGGCGATCCCATCGCCGAGGCCGATGCCCTCATCGACGCCCACTTCATCGAGCAGGTCGGGCGCCTCGATGGCGCGCGGTCGCTCGCCGGTGCGGAGGAGGGGGTCTCCCGACCCTCCCTGTCGATCGGTTTCCCCCTCGGGGAGCGGGATCGGGGAGTCCTCATCGCTGAGGGCGCACCGGGCTCCGAGGAGTTCGTCGACGCGGAGGCGCAGCTGGAGACCCTCCTGCTGCGCTACCAATCCGACCTCAGCTTCGCCCATGAGTTCGATCTCCAGGCGCGCTCTCTCGAGACGACCCGCCAGCAGCTGGAGGAGCTCAGCGAGCTCCTCGGGCAGCGGCAGCTCGAGATCGAGGGACTGCGGCACGCCGTCGACGGCGAGGGGCTCGCGGCGCGTGATGTCACGGACTACCACCAGTTCCTCACCTGCGAGCCGAGGGTGCGGGAGCTCTTCTCCCAGGTGGAGCGGATCAAGGACACCGACCTCAGCGTCCTGATCCTCGGCGAGACCGGCACCGGCAAGGAGCTGATCGCCCGAGCGCTGCACTTCGGCAGCGAGCGTCACGCGGGTCCCTTCGAGGTGGTTCCCTGCGGGTCGATCGCGTCGAACCTCCTCGAGAGCGAGCTCTTCGGCTACGCGAAGGGCGCGTTCAGCGGGGCGGATGAGGATCGGGATGGGTTCTTCGTCCGAGCGCACGGCGGCACCCTCCTCCTCGACGAGGTCGGCGACATGCCGATGTCGATGCAGAAGCAGATTCTCCGGGTCCTGCAGGAGCGGACCGTGCGGCCGATCGGCTCCGGCCGCTCGATCCCGGTCGATGTCCGCGTCGTCGCGAGCACGCGCGCCGACCTCGAGTCCCTCGTGCGTGAGCAGAAGTTCCGCGAGGACCTCCTCTTCCGCCTCGACGGCTTCTCGGTGGAGATCCCGCCGCTGCGCGACCGTCGCGACGACATCCCGCTCCTCATCGAGCACTTCCTCGGGGAAGCGGCCGCAGAGGGGGAGCCCCGCTGCAGCTTCTCCGAGAGCGCGATGCGCGAGCTCACCGAGTACTCCTGGCCGGGAAACGTGCAGGAGCTCCGCAACCTCGTGCGCCGGCTCGTCATCGAGAGCGATCGCAAGGTCATCCCCCGGCGGGTGGTCTCGCCCCTGCTCGCCCGCGGGGCGGAGCACCTCTTCCATGAGGAGGAGCTCTGCGTGGAGGGCGAGTTCATGAAGTTGCGGATCCCCGCCCGGGATGGCTTCAACGACATCATCGCGGAGTGCGAGCGGCTCATCCTCGTGCAGGCGCTGAGGCGCCATCGCGGGAACAAGTCGCGGGTGACGCAGCAGCTCGGCATCCCCCGCCAGACCCTCTACAACAAGCTCGAGCGCCACTCGATCGGCGAGGAGGAGTACCTGGGGGGCGACGACCCGACCCCCTGAGGGCTCGGGCGGCGGGGGCGATCGCTCAGGCGCCGCCGAGGGTGGTCAGCACGAGCCTCGCGACGCCGAGGTAGGTCGCGGCGGCCACGACATCGTTCAGGCTGGTGATGAACGGTCCGGCCACCAGCGCGGGGTCCAGTCCGATGGCGGTGCAGCCGATCGGAAAGAGGGTCCCGAAGATGCTGGCGAGGATGATGCCGCCGGCGAGCCCGAGGCCCACCGCCGGCGCCAGCGCCGTCGCTCCGGAGAGCGCGCCGATCCCGAGGAGGAGCGACAGGACCCCGGTGACCGCCCCGCCGATGGCGACGGCGATGAGGAGCCCGATCCACAGCTCCTGGGCGAACACCTTCCCGCCCCGCCCCTTCTCGATGTCCCCGGTCGCCATCCCCCGCACCATCATGATGGCCGTCTGGGTGCCGACCGCGCCGGAGATCCCCATGACCAGTGGGATGAACGCGGCGAGGGTGAGAACCTCGCCCACCGCCCGGGCGGACTCGGGGTCGACCCCGCTGCGCGCGTGCATCCCCGCGATGATGAAGCCGCTCACGACCGGCATCAGGAGCCACGGGATCCGGACGGCGGCGCGTCGCCAGACCCGCTGCTGCGCGGGGTGGCTCGCGGCGGTCCCGGCGAGGCGATAGATGTCCTCGTCCGCCTCCTCGGCGAGGACATCGAGGATGTCATCGATCGTCGCCACCCCGACGAGGACCCCTCCCTGGACCACGGGGATCGAGTGGAGGTTGTACTTCCGCGCCAGCGTCGCGACCTTCTCCTGGTCCTCGTCGACCTCCGCCCGGATCAGCTCGCGGGTCATGAACGACTCCACGGCTTCGGTCGGTGCGGCCTTGAGGAGCTCGCGGATGGAGAAGCAGCCGACGAGCCGCTCCTTCGGATCGGTGACGTAGACATAGGAGACGACCTCGGAGTCGATGGTCCCCTGCAGATGCTCCAGGACCTCATCCGCGGTGCGCTCGGGGCGGACCGTGATGAAGTCCGAGGTCATGATCCCCCCGGCGGACTCGGGGTGGTGGACCATGAGCTTGCGGACCTCGCCCGCCGTCTCCGGCTCGAGCTGTCCGAGGACCGCCTCCTGCGCCTCCTCCTCGAGCTCGGCGACGAGGTCGGTCGCCTCGTCCACCGGCATCCGTTCGATGATGCTCCCGAGGCGGACCGGGTCGAGGTGGGCGAGGATCTCCCGGGTGCTCTCCACGTCGGTCTCGTCGATGACCTCGGGGAGTTGCTCCTCGGGGATGAGGTCGAAGATCTCGAGCTTCTGTTCGGGAGTGAAGTGGGCGAGGCACTCCGCGACATCCTCGGCGCGGACCTCCTCGAGGAGCTCGGCGAGCCGGGCGTGCCGTACCGATCCGTCCGCCTCGCTGAGGATGCCGTCGAGACGCTCGATCAGCTGGCCGGGATCGAAGCTCCGCGGCTCCGGCGTCATCCGTGCCTCCTCTCCGGGGTCCTCGATCCGCCCGGAGCACCTCCCGGGAGGCGCTCCACGAGCCCGGGGATCGTCCCCACCGCTCCGAGAGGTGTCCACCGGATCCCCCCTCTCCCTGTCACTCTGACAGTCGGCTCCGCCGCTCCGGCGGGGGAGGGCTGTCAGGGTGGCAGCCCCGTGGGTGGGGGAACGGCCGGGAGCGATTCATAAAGCCTTCAAAAGAAATGTTTTACGGAGGATTCGCGAGCGCTCCGTTCGCGGCACGACGGTTGCCATGCCTGAGGTGGAGATGAGGTCTGCCCCTCGGGGCGGAAGGAGGCCCGACGGCCTCCGCCCCTCGTGGAGCGTTCGGTGAGCCCGTTTCGAGGAACCCATGACGAGCCGATCCCCCGAGCCCCCCTCCGACCCGGATCGCCCCCTCGGCGCTCCCTCCGGCTCCGCCGGTGGAGGGGCGCGGATGCGGGTCCTGATCGCGGATGACGACGAGCGCTCCCTCGATGCGATCGTCGCCCTCTTCGATCGCGAGCGGTTCTCGATCGACCCCGCGCACGGTGGGCTGGAGGCCCTGGCGCGGCTCGGGCTCCCCGACGGGGGAGCGGAGGTCGAGGAGCCGGGCGAGGAGAGCGCCGGTCTTCCGCGGGTGGGAGCCGTCTCCCTCCGCTACGACTTCATGGTGCTCGACTACAACATGCCCGACCTCACCGGGGTCGAGGTGATGCGACGGATCCGGATCCGCTTCGGAGGGCCGCTCCCCGCGATCATGGTCAGCGGGAACTACAGCAGCGAGCTCCTTCGCTCGTGGAGCTCGGTCGGAGGGTTCTCCCTCCTGCCGAAGCCGATCGAGCCGGTGGACTTCCGCAACCAGGTGAACCTGCTGGTCCAGCGCTTCTTCGGCGGCGCGACGGCCTAGCGAACAAGACAGACTCTGGAACCTCGCGAGGGTCCCGCGACCCCCGTCGAGCGAGAAGCGACAACGAACGCAGGAACAGGCCTCCCGGAGAGGGGGGCGGAAAGGACGGTGGGAGATGGCGAAGAGCAGCAAGCTTCGTCCCCTGAACGACAAGATCGTCGTCAAGCGGCTGGAGGCCGAGGAGAAGACCAAGGGTGGCATCGTCCTGCCGGACACCGCCAAGGAGAAGCCGCGTGAGGGCCGGGTCGTCTCGGTCGGGGGCGGCAAGGTCCTCAAGGATGGAACCCGGGCCGACTTCCAGGTGAAGAAGGACGACCGGATCATCTTCAGCTCCTACGCCGGCACCGAGATCAAGATGGACGGCGAGGAGTTCCTGATCATGAGCGAGGACGACGTCCTCGCGATCGTCGAGTAGTCGCTCCTCCGGGAGACGCACCGATGATCGTCCGATGCCCGGGAGCCGCTCCCGCATCGGACGCACCCTGATCCGGTACACCTCACAATCGAAAGGAAACGTGCCATGGGCGCGAAGAACATTGCATTCGACCAGGAGGCGCGCGAGGCGGTACGCAAGGGCGTGCAGAAGCTCGCTCGCGCCGTGATGGTCACCCTCGGCCCCCGCGGCCGGAACGTGGTGCTCGAGAAGTCCTTCGGGGCTCCGACCGTCACCAAGGACGGCGTGACCGTCGCCAAGGAGATCGAGCTCGAGGACCGCTTCGAGAACATGGGCGCGCAGATGGTGAAGGAGGTCTCCTCGAAGACTTCCGACAACGCCGGTGACGGCACCACCACCGCGACCGTGCTCGCCAGCGCCATCTTCAGCGAGGGCCTCCGCAACGTGACCGCGGGCGCGAACCCGGTCAGCCTCCAGCGCGGCATTCAGAAGGCCGTCGCCGCGATGGTCGAAGAGCTCCACAAGATGTCGAAGAAGGTCAAGGACCGCACCGAGATCGCCCAGGTCGGCGCCATCGCGGCGAACAACGACAAGGAGATCGGCGACATGATCGCCGAGGCGATGGAGCAGGTCGGCAAGGACGGCGTGATCACCGTCGAGGAGGGCAAGTCCCTCGACACCACCGTCGACTGGGTCGAGGGGATGCAGCTCGACAAGGGCTACCTCTCGCCGCACTTCGTCACCAACGTCGACGAGATGAGCTGCGTGCTCGAGGATCCGTACATCCTGATCCACGAGAAGAAGGTCGGCTCCATCAAGGACCTGGTCCCGCTGCTCGAGAAGATCGCCCAGTCCGGCAAGCCGATCCTCGTGATCGCCGAGGACGTCGACGGCGAGGCCCTCGCCACCCTCGTGGTGAACAAGCTCCGCGGCACCTTCAGCTGCTGCGCCATCAAGGCGCCGGGCTTCGGTGATCGTCGCAAGGCCATGCTCGAGGACATCGCCGTCCTCACCGGCGGCCGCGCGATCTTCGAGGACCTCGGGATCGAGCTGAAGAACGTCGGGGTCGAGGATCTCGGTCGCGCCAAGAAGGTGATCATCGAGAAGGACACCACGACCGTGATCGAGGGCGCCGGCATGTCGAAGGACATCCAGGCCCGCATCGGCCAGATCCGCAACGAGATCGAGAAGGCCAGCTCCGACTACGACCGCGAGAAGCTCCAGGAGCGCCTGGCGAAGCTCGCCGGCGGGGTCGCCCAGATCAACGTGGGCGCCGCGACCGAGGTCGAGATGAAGGAGAAGAAGGCCCGCGTCGAGGACGCGCTCCACGCGACCCGCGCCGCGGTCGAGGAGGGCATCGTCCCTGGTGGCGGTGTCGCGCTCCTGCGCGCCAGCAAGGTGCTCGACTCGGTCGACTGCAAGGGTGACGAGGCCATCGGCGTCGACATCGTGCGTCGCGCGGTCGAGGCCCCGATCCGCCAGATCGCGATCAACGCCGGCATCGACGGCGCGATCGTCTCGGAGCGGGTCAAGGCGGGCAAGAAGACCGAGGGCTTCGACGCGCTCAACCTCGAGTACGTCGACATGTTCGCGGCCGGGATCATCGACCCGACCAAGGTCACCCGCACCGCGCTCGAGAACGCCTCGTCGGTCGGCGGCCTGCTCCTCACCACCGAGGCGGTGGTGAGCGAGATGCCGCAGGACAACGATGCGGCTCCCGCCGGCGCGCCCGGCGGCATGGGCGGCATGGGCGGCATGCCCGGGATGTACTGATCCCGGCGCGCTCGGCCGACTGAAGTCCGAACCGAAGATCGCCTCGTCGGGGTTCCACCCCGGCGAGGCGATCTCTCATCCCGGGGGCCGCCCGCGGAGGCGGGCGGGCGAGAGGACGCGGGGGAAGGTCCGGCCGTTGAGCAGGCGCCCGATCGGGGTGCTCCGGACGAAGAGGTCGTAGGAGAGCAGGGTGGCGAGGAGGGTCCCGCCGAGGGTGACCGCGAACTTCCCCGCGACCCCGAGGCCGCTCTCCGCGAGGAGCCCGGGGATCCAGATCGTCAGGGGAAGATGCGCGAGGTAGATCCAGTACGAGGCATCGGTGAGGTAGCGCACCCAGCGGACCTCGCGCGGGACGAGCTTCAGGAAGAGCCCGGTGAACCCCCCCAGGGCGGTGAGGATCATCAGCCCCGACGCGAGGGTCGCGAGGACGGGCGACCGCCCCGACTCCCCCGCCTCCCCGAACCCGAGCCACCCGACCCAGAGGAGGAAGAGCGGTCCGAGCCCCCCCAGGGAGAGGGCGATGCGCGGCCACGAGGCCTGTCGATGGATGAAGGACCGCCCCCTTCGGGCGCACCAGCCGCAGAAGTAGAGCCAGCCGTAGGCGAGGAGGCTGCTCCCCTCCGGGACGAGCCCCGAGCCGGTCGGGATGGCGCCGTAGGAGTCGCGGAGGATCCACGCCAGGGGGAGGACGACGAGGAGCCCCGCCGCGGGAGTGGAGAGGATGAGGCTCCCCCAGAGCGCGGGGCGGATCCTGCGCAGGGGTCGGTCGAGCACCGTCAACGCGAGGTACGCGATCCCCGAGTAGAGCGTGAGGTAGGAGAGGAACCAGAGGTGGATCGTCTGCGGGGGGAAGAGGGTCTCGAGGCGGGCCCCATCCCGGTTCCTGAGGACTCCCTCGACCACCTCCCAGCCCGCCGCGTTTCCGAGGAGACGGGAGATCCCCGCGAACTGGAAGCCGAGCACGGTGGGGGGGAGGAGGCTGGGGAGGAAGATGAGGAGCGGGAGGACGATCCGGCAGAGGCGGTTCCGCAGGAAGCTCGTCGCGCCGCGCCGCTCGACGAGGAGGGCGGCGAAGTACCCGGCGAGGAACATGAAGATCGGCATGCGCCACACATGGATGAAGGCGACGAGGAGACCGAAGATCTGCGAGCTCTCGGCGTCTCGATAGGGCCAGCCGGCGTCGGGGGGTGAGGCCTGGAAGCTGCAGGCGGAGTGCAGGACGACCCCGAGCAGCATCATCGACGCCCGCAGGCCATCGAGGCCGTGGTATCGTTCCCCCGCGCCCGGCTCCTTCGCGGGCGGTGGGGTCATGGCCGGGTTCCGGTCTGGATCAGGAGTTCCCGATGGTCTCGGTTCGCCGGGGGTGCTCGACGGCATCGGCAGCCTCGTTCCGGGGGTCGGGCGCTTCGGCCCGCGCGCGGCGCGGGCTCCTCCTCGTGCTGCTCCTGCTCGGCGGAGAGACCTTCGCCCAGGACCCGACCGAGGTCCAGACCGATCCGAGGCCGCGCCCGGAGAGCGGGGACGCCTCAAGCGTCTGGAACCCGCTGGCCTGGCCCTCCGGACTCGGGGATCTCTACGATCGCTTCCATGAGACCGTGTCCGGGCGGCTCGTCTCTACGGTCCGCGCCCTCGACTCCTTCTTCGGGGACGAATCTCTCGAGGAGGACCCACGGATCCCTCAGCTGCGGATCCGCTCGGCGGTCACCCTGAGAGAGAGGGGCGAGGTCGAGACGAAGGTCCGCACCAAGGCGAGGATCCCCCTGCCCCGCACCTCCCAGCGGATCCAGCTGCTCCTCTCCGATTCCGGCGACGACACCGATGAGCCGCTCGCGCCCGCGGTGGGGCCCTCCGAGCGGTCCGACAGCTTCGCCGGGATCGGATTCGCCCTCGGCGCGGGGCGGCAGTTCTTCAGCGCGCTCGAGGTGGGGGGGCGGGTCGTCCCGGACTTCGAGCCCGAGCTGCGCCTCCGCTTCCGGGGCGAGCGACGCTGGGGGAGCTGGAGGATCGACGGGACCGAGACGGTCCAGTGGAACGAGGAGGACGAGTTCACCCAGATCACGAAGATCCGCGGGGAGCACTCCCTCTCCGAGGTCTCCTTCATCCGCCCGTCCACCCGCCTCGAGTGGGGGGAGACGACCCGGGGCGTCGAGGTGGACCAGTCCCTCGGCTACTCCCGGGCGCTCGGCCCCCAGTGGGGGATGCGCACGGAGATCGGCGGCTCCGCCCACACCCGCCCGAGCACGATCATCGATGAGTGGTGGAGCGTCCTGCGGCTCCGGCATCAGCTCGAGGGGCGGGACATCTTCTTCGAGTTCGCTCCCGGAGCGACCTACCCGCGGAGCCGCGGGTACGAGTTCACCCCCAGCCTCGAGGTCTCGGTCGAGATCCTCTTCGGCGGGCGACCGACCGTGGGGCCCCCCGCCGGTCCCGCCGGGGGAGGCGCCCCGTGAGCGCCGCCCATCCCCTCCGCCGGCTCCTCCGCTATGCGCACCCCCTCCGCTGGAGGATCCGGGCCGCGGTGCTCTGCTCGATCCTGAACAAGCTCTTCGACCTCGCCCCGCCGCTCCTCATCGGCGTGGCGGTCGACATCGTCGTGGCCCGCGAGAACTCCACCCTCGCCGGCTGGGGGATCGAGGACCTCGGGGTGCAGCTCTGGGTCCTCGCCGGGATCACCCTCGTCATCTGGGGGCTGGAGTCGGTCTTCGAGTACGCCATGGCGCTCCTCTGGCGGAACCTCGCCCAGACGATGCAGCATGATCTGCGGCTCGACGCCTACGACCACATCCAGGGGCTGCCCGTCTCCTTCTTCGAGGATCGTCAGAGCGGAGACCTGCTCACCGCCCTCAACGAGGATGTGAACCAGCTGGAGCGCTTCCTCGACCACGGGGCGGGACAGCTCGTCCGCATCGCCACCACCGTCCTCGCCATCGGCACCTACTTCTTCGTGACCGCGCCGACGATCGCACCCTTCTCCTTCCTGCCGATCCCCTTCGTCCTCTGGGGCTCCTTCCGGGTGCAGCGACGGATCGCTCCGCGCTACGCCCGGGTGCGGGAGCGGGCGGGGGAGCTGGGGGGGATCCTCGGGGGGAACCTCGGCGGCATCGCGACGATCCAGAGCTACACCGCCGAGGCTCACGAGTCGGAGCGGCTCCGCGCCGCCAGCGACCGATACCGGGAGGCGAACCGTCACGCCATCCGCCTGAGCTCCGCCTTCTCGCCGCTGATCCGCATGGTCATCGTCTGCGGCTTCATCTTCACGCTGGTCCTGGGAGGGGAGGCGGTCTTCGCGGGGACCCTCGATGTCTCCGTCTACACCGTCCTCGTCTTTCTCACCCAGCGTCTGCTCTGGCCGCTCACCGACCTCGGGCAGGTGGTCGATCTCTACCATCGGGCGATGGCCTCCACCGACCGCATCCTCGACCTGCTCGATGTCCCCCGGACGATCCGCGACGGGGACCGCGCGCTCCCCCCGGAGGAGGTCCGCGGCGCGCTCTCGCTCCGCTCGGTGGACTTCTCCTACTCGACCGGGCCACCGGTGCTGACCGACTTCTCTCTCGAGGTCCCGGCGGGGAGCACGGTCGCGCTGGTGGGGGCGACCGGATCGGGGAAGAGCTCGATCGTGAAGCTGCTGCTGCGTTTCCACGAGCCCTCGGCCGGGGAGGTCCTCCTCGATGGCACGCCGGTGGAGCGGTTCCGACTGGCGGAGCTGCGACGCGCGATCGGCTTCGTCAGCCAGGATGTCTTCCTCTTCGCGGGGACCGTTCGGGAGAACATCGTCTACGGGAGCTTCGACGCCGCGGACCGGCAGGTGGTGCGAGCGGCCGCGATGGCGGAGGCCCACGAGTTCATCGGGCGCCTCGAGCAGGGCTACGGGACGCCGATCGGCGAGCGGGGGGTGAAGCTCTCCGGAGGGCAGAGACAGCGGCTCGCCATCGCCCGGGCGATCGTCAAGGACCCGCCGATCCTGATCCTCGACGAGGCGACCTCCGCGGTGGACAACGAGACCGAGGCGGCGATCCAGCGGAGCCTGCAGCGGATCTGCGTCGGCCGGACCACCCTGATCATCGCGCATCGTCTCTCGACGATCCGCCACGCGGATGCGATCCATGTCATCGATCGGGGGCGGATCGTGGAGTCCGGGACCCACGAGGGGCTCCTCGCCCGGGGCGGGATCTATGCCCGTCTCTGGAGGGTGCAGTCGGGGGAACGGGCCCCGGAGGGAGCGGGAGACCGCGGGTCCTAGCGGGAGTCTCCGCCGCCGGAGCGGTTCGAGCGCGAGCGGCGGCGGCGGGAGCGGCCGGGACCATCCCCGGAGGCGCGTCCCCCGTCATTCCGATGGGCATGGGAGTCCCGCGAGGAGCGGGGGCGATCGTCTCGACGGTCGCTGCGGCGCTCGTCCCGCCGATCCGTTCGCCGGTCATCCCGCCGGTCGCTGAGACGCTCATCCCGACGGTCATCCCGCCGGTCGCTGCGACGCTCATCCCGGCGATCATCCCGGCGGCGCGATCCGCCGCCGCCCGAGCGACGCGGTCCCCCGCCGCTGCCGCCGCGGGATGGGCCGCTGCGGGATGGACCGCCGCTGCGGCGTCCCCCGGGACCGCTGCGGCCGCGTCCTCCCCGGGAGGACTCGAAGGGGTCGGGCGGGGGGGGGCGGGTCCCCCGGAAGGGGATCTCCTCGACGTCGAAGTTGCTCGACTCGACGATCCGGTCCCAGTAGCGCTTCTCGAGGGGGGAGACGAGGGTGATCGACTCCCCGGTACCCCCGGCCCGGCCGGTCCGACCGATCCGGTGAACGTAGGTCTCGACCTCATCCGGGACGTCGAAGTTGATGACCCGGTGGACCGCCTCGATGTCGAGCCCTCGCGCCGCCACATCCGTCGCGACGAGGGCGGTGATCTGCTTCTTCTTGAACCCCTCGAGGACCTTGAAGCGGCGCTCCTGATCGTGGTCTCCGTGGAGGGAGCCGGCGGGGTATCCGCGGCCCCACAGGGAGCGATCGAGCTCGATCACCGCCCGCCGGGTGTTGCAGAAGACGATGCTCGTCTCTCCCGGAGTTCGGTCGAGCAGCTCGAGGACGAACCTCTCCTTGTCGTGCTTCCCGACCCGGGCGAACTTCTGCCGGATGTTCGGGACCGTGGAGATCTCCTTCGTGGTCGACACCGTCTCGGGGTCGCGCATGAAGCGCTTCATCAAGGAGCGGATGCGCGGCGGAATGGTCGCCGAGAAGAGGAGTGTCTGCCGGTCGCGGGGGGTGCGCTCGAGGATCGAGGAGACGTCATCGATGAACCCCATGTCGAGCATGCGGTCCGCCTCATCGAGGATGACGTGGTGCGCGTAGCCGAGGCGGAGGACTCCCTGATGGAGGAAGTCGAGGACGCGCCCGGGGGTCCCCACGGCGAAGTGCGCTCCCCGCCGGAGCTGGAGGATCTGTCCCGCCTGGTGGACGCCTCCGACGAGGAGGGCGGTCTTGATCCCGAGGGGCTCCCCGAGATCGGTCGCGACCTCCGCGCACTGCTGGGCGAGCTCGCGGGTGGGGCAGAGGACGAGGGCCTGCACCGTCACCCGCTCCGGGTCGAGCTGACCGATCACCGGCGCGGTGAACGCCAGGGTCTTGCCGGTCCCGGTCTCGGCCTTGCCGATGAGGTCGCGACCCTCGAGCACGATGGGGATCGCGCCCTCCTGGATCGGGGTGGGATGGACGAAGTTCAGGCCGTCCAGACTCGCCAGCACCGCCTCGGGGAGATCGAGGTCTCGGAAGACCGTGCGTCTCTCAGCGTCATCCGGAGGAGCGTCATCGCGTCGATCATCGTCATCTATTGAATTCATCGCGTGGATTGTACCCCTCGCCGCTTCCCGCGTGCACGGTTCTGGAGATTCCCGCGCAGCGATCCCGCTCGCCGCGCGCCCCGCCTCGGAGCGCGCGGCCACGGGGTGGATCCACCGGGAAGCTGACCCAAGTCGGGATTTCGACCTCGATGCACTCCAGCCGCGGCGGCTACAATCGGCCTCGAACTGCTCTGCCGGCCGGATTCGTGCCGTCTCCGCCCGATCAGCCCGCTCCCGAGGACTCCCGCCGAGGGGCCCTCCCCACCGGCCCGGGGTGCCCTCCCGCGGCTGAAACGAAGGAACGCAAGAAGATGAAGATCTCCGTCATTGGAACCGGGTACGTCGGACTCGTCACCGGGACCTGCTTCGCGGACAGCGGGCATGATGTCGTGTGCGTCGACAACGACCCGGCCAAGATCGGCGCACTCCTGCGAGGCGAGATCCCGATCTACGAGCCCGGTCTCGCCGAGCTCGTCCGCCGGAATCACTCCGAGGGGCGCCTCAACTTCACCACCGACCTCGCCGAGTCCCTCGAGGGCGCGAAGCTCGCCTTCATCGCCGTGGGGACTCCGCAGGACGAGGATGGCTCCGCCGACCTCACCGCCGTGCGCGCGGTGGCGGCCGAGATCGGCCAGGCGATGACCGGTCCCCTCATCGTGGTCAACAAGTCCACGGTCCCGGTGGGGACCGCGGTCCTCGTCTCCGACATTCTCGGCGAGAACACCGGGCACCCCTACGAGGTCGTCTCGAACCCCGAGTTCCTCAAGGAGGGCGCCGCGATCGAGGACTTCCAGCGCCCCGACCGCGTCGTCGTGGGGACGACCTCCTCCGAGGTGGAGGAGGTGATGCGCGACCTCTACGCCCCGTTCCTGCGGACGGGGAAGCCGATCATCTTCATGGACCCCGCGTCCGCGGAGATGACGAAGTACGCCTCGAACGCCCTCCTCGCCACGAAGATCAGCTTCATGAACGAGATCGCCCGCCTCTGCACCCGGGTCGGGGCCGATGTCTCGAAGGTCCGGAACGGCGTCGGGGCGGACAGCCGCATCGGCTACCCTTTCCTCTTCCCCGGGGTGGGCTACGGGGGCTCCTGCTTCCCGAAGGATGTCCGCGCCATCTCCCATCTCGCGCGGAGCGCGGGGGAGGAGCTGAAGATCATCGACGTGGTCGACCAGGTCAACGAGCGGCAGAAGGAGCTCATGGTCGAGAAGGTCGTCGCGCGCTTCGGCGAGGACCTCACCGGCCTGACCTTCGGCGTCTGGGGACTCGCCTTCAAGCCGCGGACCGACGACATGCGGGAGGCTCCCTCCATCGTGATCATCAACGAGCTCCTGCGGCGCGGGGCGAAGGTCCGGGCGCACGACCCGGAGGCCCGGGAGGCGGCGCTGCCCTGCTTCGGCGACACCATCGAGATCGTGGGTCAGCCCTATGAGGCGTGCGACGGGGCGGATGCGCTCCTCCTCGTGACCGAGTGGAACGAGTTCCGGCGTCCGGACTTCGACCGGGTCAAGGGGCTCCTGCGGAACCCCGTCGTCTTCGACGGGCGGAACATCTGGCCGGGAGCGCATCTCATGGCCAACGGGTTCGAGTACTTCGCCATCGGAGTGAGGGATTCCAGCTATGAGTAGTCAGCGTGTCCTCGTCACCGGTGGAGCCGGCTTCATCGGGAGCCACCTCGCGGACCTCTTCCTCGACCGCGGCTACGAGGTCCTGGTGATGGACAACCTCCTGACGGGGCGGCTGGAGAACATCGAGCATCTCTTCGGCCGGGAGGGCTTCACCTTCCACAAGCAGGATGTGACGAACCACATCCACATCTCCGGGCCGCTCGACGCCATCCTGCACTTCGCCTCGCCGGCGAGCCCCTACGACTACCTCGAGTACCCGATCCAGACCCTCAAGGTGGGCTCCCTCGGGACCCACAAGGCGCTGGGCCTCGCGAAGGAGAAGGGGGCGAAGTTCCTCCTCGCCTCGACCTCCGAGGTCTACGGAGATCCGCTCGTCCATCCCCAGCCGGAATCCTACTGGGGGAACGTGAACCCCATCGGGGTCCGTGGGGTGTACGACGAGGCGAAGCGCTTCGCCGAGGCGCTGACGATGGCCTACCACCGCAGCCACGGGGTCTGCACCCGCATCGTGCGGATCTTCAACACCTACGGCCCGCGGATGCGGCTCGACGATGGACGCGCCCTGCCCAACTTCATGTGTCAGGCGCTCCGAAATGATCCGCTCACCGTCTTCGGGGATGGCTCGCAGACCCGCTCCTTCTGCTACGTCGCGGACCTCGTGGAGGGGATCTTCCAGCTGCTGCAGTCGGAGGAGGTCTCGCCGGTGAACATCGGAAACCCCACCGAGATGTCGATCCTCGAGTTCGCCCGCACCGTGATCGAGAAGACGGGGTCGAAGAGCGAGCTCGTTCACCGGGATCTCCCGAGCGATGATCCCAAGGTGCGCCAGCCGGACATCGCCCGGGCGCGGGAGATCCTCGGCTGGGAGCCGAAGGTCTCCCTGGCGGAGGGATTGGAGCTGACCCTTCCCTACTTCCGGGACGAGCTCGCGCGCCACGATTCGGACCTTTCCCCCGCCCGCTGAGCCCCGGGTGAGATGTGCGGGGGGCGAGCGACGGGGTGAGGCGCGCATCGTCCGATCCTGAGAGGGGGGCCTCGTGGAATCGCGACCGGACCCGGACCCGGCGGCGGGGGTGAAGGCGATCCTCATCGCCCACGCCCGACCGGCGGGGGAGGCCGCGGAGGCGGCACCGACCCTCGAGGGGTCGCTTCAGAGCCGGGGGATCGAGGTGCGCCGCTGGTGCCGGGAGTCCTCCGAGGAGGTCCCATCCCTCGACGGGATCGACCGCGTCGTCGTCCTCGGCGGGGATGGCACGATGATGAGCGTGCTGCGCGCCCTCGAGTTCCCGACCATCCCCTTCTACGGCGTGAACTACGGGCGGGTCGGGTTCCTGATGAACCCGCGGATGCCGGGGGAGGAGCTCGCCGAGGCGATCCTCGGCGGCGGTCTCATCGAGCAGCAGTTCCCCGTCCTGCGCTCCACGGTCACCCTCGTCTCGGGAGAGGTGGCGGAGGTCGAGGCGGTGAACGATCTTGTCCTCGAGCGCGCCTCGGGTCAGACGGTCCACCTCCGCATGTACATCGACGATGTTCTCCTCAACCGGTACGCCGGCGATGGTCTCGTGATCGCGACTCCGGCCGGCTCCACCGCCTACTCCCTCGCGGCGGGGGGGCCCGTCGTCCACGCCTCGGTCCCGGGGATGCTCGTCACTCCGCTCTATCCCCACCGGCCGGTCCAGTTCCACTCCCTGCAGTTCCCCATCCTTCTGCCGCTCTCGAGCAAGGTGCGGATCGAGGGGGAGGACCTGGGAAAGCGCCCTCTCCGCTTCGTCGCGGATGGGAGCGTCACCCGGGAGGTCGCCTCGATCGAGGTGCGTGATCGCGGCCGGAGCGTCCGGGTCCTCCGTCGCTCGGACTACGGCTTCATCGATGCCCTCGTCCGGAAGATCATCGGCCGTCGCGACAGCGATGGGGCCCCGGCGGAGGGGGAGCCGCGCGGTGGACGCTGAGGCCGGTCCTCTGCTTCCCGCGCTCTCCGCCTCTCTCGCCTCCTGGCGTCGGCGGGGGCGCCTCGCGGACCTGCTGCCGCCGCTCCTCCTCTGGTGCAATCGGCGCTGGGGCTCGGAGCGCGCCCTCCTCCTCTCGGAGGAGAAGAACGGCGGGTTCCGGATCTGGGGGAGCCGGACGATCGACGATCAGGCGGTCCCGGAGCCGGAGAAGTGCGTCTCGAACTTCGCGCTGATGCGGGCGACCGACTCCGTCGACCCGGTGCTCTTCGATGACACCCGCTCCGACCGGCGCTTTCGGACCGAGGCCGAGGTCCAGCGCGGCCTGCGGAGCCGCTCGATCCTCGTCGCGGCGATCGTCGATGGACCACCGGCGATCCACCTCTACCTCGACAGCCGCTTCCGGGTGATCGAGTGCCCCGCCGTGAGCGACCCGGAGTGGACCGCCCTCCGGGATGTGCTCGCCCTCGGGCTCCTGCAGACCCTCGAGCATCGCCAGCTCGGTGAGGTCCGCAAGCAGCTCCGGCGTCGGGAGAAGGTCCGCTCGGAGCAGGAGGGCGCGCCGAGGGGGACCACCGGCCGGAGCGCGGGGAGGGTCGCCCCGACCTCGCGACCCGCCACCACGCCCCTCGACTTCCACGGGTTCCTCACGCGCCATCGCCCGCTCATGGAGGAGCTCGAGGAGCTCTCCCGACTCGCCGCGAGCGATGTTCCGATCCTCCTCGAGGGGGAGAGCGGGACCGGCAAGGAGCTGCTGGCGCGCGCGGTTCACGAGCAGTCCGGGCGACGGGGCCGCTTCCTCACCCTCCACTGCGCGACTCTCACCGACACCCTCGTCGAGGTGGAGCTCTTCGGGCACCTGAAGGGCGCCTTCACCGGGGCGGACCGCGTGCGGGAGGGGCTCCTCGCCCATGCAGCGGGGGGGACCATCTTCCTCGATGCGGTGGAGGAGGCCACGCCGACCCTCCAGGGGGCGCTGCTGCGCGTGCTCGAGACCGGTCGCTACCGCCCGCTCGGAGGTGAGGAGGAGATCGAGGCGGATGTCCGCTTCGTCAGCTCCCTGCTCCTCTCCCGGGAGTCCGGCCCGGAGGAGGAGGTCCTCCGCTCCGACCTCTACTACCGCCTCGCCGGGGCGCGGGTCCTGATCCCGCCCCTCCGGGAGCGGCGGGAGGACATCCTCCCCACTCTCGAGCACCTGATCGCCCGCCAGGGCCGCGGGGCGATCGCCCCGGAGTGGGCGGAAGGAGTGGAGGAGGCGCTCGTCGCCCACGACTGGCCGGGGAACGCCCGCGAGATGTGGAACCTCACCCTGAAGCTCGCGGCGCTCGGCGAGGAGACCCTGAGCGAGGAGAGGCTCCGGTCGATCGCGGGAGGGCCCCGCACCTCCGCGGTGGCGGAGGGATCGATGCGCGGGGAGCTCGACCGGGTGGAGAGGGAGGGGATCCTCCGCGCGCTCCATGAGGCGGAAGGGAACAAGTCCGCCGCGTGTCGCATCCTCGGCTGGTCACGGCGCACGCTCTACCGTCGGATGCAGAAGCACGGGATCCCCCTGTGAGGGAGAGCCGAGGCTCGACCGAACCGCGGACCCCGCCGCTCCTCCGGGCGCTCCTCGCGCTCCTCGCGCTCTTCACCCTCGCCGTCGGCCTCGATCCGCTCCGCCCCGAGCCCCGACCCGCCTCCGCTCCCTCGGCTCTCTTCTCCGCCGGGCGCGCCCTCGAGATCGTGGACGAGATCGCCCGGGTCCCGCATCCCACGGGGACGGTCGAGCACGACCGGGTGCGGGAGTGGCTCGCATCCCGTCTCCGGGAGCTGGGGCTCGAGGTCGAGATCCAGGAGCGGATCCTCGTGGGGGATGAGGGGCTCCCCGAGCAGCACCCGATCCCGCCGCCTCCGGGCTGGGTCGACGCGATCCGGATCCGTAACATCGTCGCCCGGCTCCCGGCCCCTCGGGGAGGAGGGGATCGGGAGGATCGGACCGCGCTGCTCCTCTCCGCCCACTACGACAGCCGCGACGCCTCGCCCGGGGCCTCCGACGATGGCTCGGGAGTGGCGATCATACTGGAGGTGGTCCGCATCCTCCGGGAGGAGCCGGATCGGGACCGGGAGCTCCTCGTTCTCCTCTCCGATGCCGAGGAGCTCGGACTGGAGGGGGCGCGGGCCTTCGCTCTGGAGCATCCGGCGGCGCAGGAGGCGGCGGTCACCATCAACCTCGAGGCGCGGGGGAGCCGCGGGGCCTCGCGCATGTTCGAGACGACGCGAGGGGACGCGGAGTGGATCGAGGCGTACGCCCGCTCCGGGGCCGGATCCCGGGCGGACAGCCTCTCCGCCTCGATCTATCGGCACATGGGGAGGGACTCCGACCTCACGGTGCTCCGCCAGGTCGGCATCGCGGGCTACAACTTCGCCTTCATCCGCGGCTATGAGCACTATCACACTCCCCTCGACTCGGTCGAGAACCTCGACCCGGGGACCCTGCAGGAGCAGGGGGAGTCGGTCCTCGCGCTCGCCCGCACCCTGATCCGGGGGGAGCTGCCCGCCGCGGGGGGGAAGGATGCGATCTACTTCCCCTTCGGAGGGCGGACCTGGGTCGGCTCCACCCGGCTCGGGCACCTCCTCTCCCTCCTCGCCCTGCTCCTCGCCATCGAGGCGCTTCGCCGCGATCTCCGCTCCCCGGCGGGCGCGGAGGGCTCCCTCTCCCGGGTTCTCCTCGGTTGGAGCGCCGGCGCGGTCCTCGTCGGGCTCTTCGTGCGCATGGGGACGCGGGCGGCGCTCGAGGTCGCCTCGGAGGGCTGGTCCCACCCGGCCCCCCTCGCCGCGGCCGGAGAGGTGACCCTCGCCCTCGTGGCGGTGGGGGCGGCCCTCCTCCTCGGGCTGTGGCGGGCGCTCCACGAGGACGGCTCCCTCCGCGGGGGGCAGGGGGCCCGGGCCGGAGTGATCTTCGGGATCGGGCTGACCGTGCTCCTCGAGCTCATCCTCCCCCGCGCGAGCTACCTCGGCTCGCTCCCGCTCCTCGGCGCGCTCCTCGTCCTTCGCTCCGAGCGGGCTTCGGGTGCCGGCGCCGCGCTCCTCTCTCTCGGGGCGCTCCCTGCGCTCGCCCTCTGGCCGACCGTCCTCGAGGGGGTCGCGATCGCCTTCGGGGTCGGTGCCGCGCCGCTGATCGCCCTCGTCGGCGCGGCGCAGGTGCCGCTCCTCGCTCCTCTTTTGGGGCGGATCACGGGGGGCGTGCCCGGTCGTCGCACGGTCGTGTCGCTGATCATCGCGACCCTCGTCCTCTCCACTGCCCTGACCATCGTCGTTCGCCTCGCCCCCGGCGTTCCCCACGCCGCGAGCGTCCATCATCTGCAGGACCTCGACGCGGGGAGCGCGGAGTGGGGGACCTTCGATGCGCGCCCCGGGACCTTCGTCGGTTCCCTGCTCGACGCAGGAGGAGTGGAGGAGCCGACGGCCGAGCGACGGGAGCTCTGGGAGGGGCTTCGGGGACGGCATCGCCACGACGATGCGCCGCCTCCCCCCCGGGTCTCCGCGGCGCCCGTCTCCGCGCAGGCAGACCCGATCCGGATCCTCACCGCGCGGGAGGGCGGGGAGGTGCGCGTCACCGTCGAGGTCCCCGCCGGAGCGATGGAGCTCCAGCTCATCCCGGAGGAGGGGTGGAACGATGTGGAGCTCCTCGACGGAGAGACCTGGCGCCCCCTGCGGAGTCCCCTGACCCGCCTCCGCCTCATCGCCCCCCCCGCGACCGTGCGTCTGCGGCGCCCCGATCCCGCCACCCCGGGGACGCAGGCGACGGCGTTCCGATGGATCGTCACCCGCCCCGGACTCCCGACGGATCTCGAGGAAACGGGGCCGCGCCGCCCTCCGCGGGAGATGCCCTCGAGCGGGGATCGTCACTCCGTGATGGGTGGGGTCCGCCCCTAGCGGTGGGGGAGCCGGGTCCGGCGAGGGGGAGCGGGCGCCGGCGCTACCAGGCCGCGAGGGCCCGCGCGCCCTCCACGATCCCCTCGACCGAGGGGATGCGTCGCGCCTCGAGCCCCTTGTGGAAGGGCGGGGGCGAGTCCGGATAGCAGATCCGCCGGATGGGGGCGTCGAGGGAGTCCATCGCCTCTTCCGCGATCCGCGCCGCGAGCTCCGCCCCGAAGCCGGAGGTGATCGTCGCCTCGTGGACGACGATCGCCCGGGAGGTCCGACGCACGCTCTCGAGAATGCCGTCCATCCCGAGGGGGACCAGCACCGGCAGGTCGATCACCTCGGCGGAGATCCCCTCCTCGGCGAGGCGCTCCGCGGCCTCGAGCGCCCGGTGCGTCATCCAACCATAGGAGACGATGGTGACATCCTCTCCCTCGCGCAGCACCTGCGAGCCCCCCTCGATCCGGGTCGGGGTCGGCGCCCCTCGGTCGACGACCGCCTTCTCCCTGCGGTAGAGGAACTTGTGCTCGAAGTACATGACCGGGTTCGGGTCCGCGATGGCGGCGCGGAGGAGCCGATAGGCATCTCCCGCGAAGGCGGGCGCGACGACCTTGAGCCCGGGCACCTGGGTGAACCAGGACTCGTTGTTCTGGGAGTGGAAGGCGCCGGCGCCGACCCCGCCTCCGGCGGGGAAGCGGATGACGAGAGGGACCGGATGACCGGTGCGGAAGAACATCTTCGCCGCGACGTTCACCGTCTGGTTGAACCCGCAGGTGATGAAGTCGGCGAACTGCATCTCGATGACCGGTCGCAGCCCGAGGAGCGCCGCGCCGCTGGCGATCCCGATGGTGCCGCTCTCGGCGATGGGGGTGTTCCGCACCCGGGAGGCGCCGAACTCCTCGAGGTAGCCCCGGGTGATCTTGAACGCCCCACCGTGTCCGGCGATGTCCTGCCCCATGAGCATGACGCTCTCGTCCGCGCGCATCGCGTCGCCGAGGGCGTGGTGGATCGCATCGACGTAGGAGATCTCCTCCGCGGCGGGAGCGGTGTCAGTCGGCATGGATGGGGCGCTCCTCGGTCACATCGGGCTCGGCGGTCGCGGCCGCGCCATCGACGACGTCGATCCAGAGATCGTGGCAGGCCTTCCGCACCCGCTCGAAGTGCTCGGCGTCGCCGATGCCCTCCTCGGCGAGCGCCGACTCGTACAGGTCGAGGGGGTCGTGAGCGAGGTGCTCCTGCCGCTCCTCATCGCTGAGCTGCGCCATCGAGTCATCCCCCTCGGAGTGGCCGCGGTGACGCCCGAGCATCGCCTCGACGAGGGTCGGACCCTCGCCGGCGCGCGCCCGCTCCACCGCCGTGCGCATGACGGCGAGCACCGCCTCGGGGTCGTTGCCATCGACCTGCACGCCGGGGATGCCGTAGGCGGCGCCGCGCTCCGCGAGCGAGGCGCAGGCGTACTGCTGCGACGCCGGGGTCGAGAACGCCCATTGGTTGTTCTCGATCACGAGGATGAACGGGAGCCGCCACACCGCCGCGATGTTCAGTCCCTCGTGGAAGTCCCCGGTGCTCGTCGCCCCCTCGCCGATGAAGTTGATCGCCACCCGATCCCGCCCGGCGTGCTGGTGGGCGAGGGCGGCTCCGGCCGCCACCGGGATCATCGAGCCGAGGTGGCTGATCATGCCGATGTGCGTCAGGCCGACGCGCTCATCGAAGTGGTTGTAGTGGTAGGAGCGCTCGTAGCCGTTCGAGAAGCCCTCCCGGCGGCCGAGCATCTGACAGGCGAGCCGATGGAGGAGCAGTCGGGCATCCGTGTCGAGGGGGGGTCGACGGGGACCTTCGGGGAGGAGCCCCGGGAAGAGCTGCTCCGGGTCGACGTAGTGGCGGATGATCGCCCCGGCGTCGCGGTGGAGGGAGCAGAGGGTGTCCCCCGCCTCGATCGCGGTCGCCGCCGCCACCGTCGTGGCCTCGTTCCCGACCGAGCTGTACCACTTCGAGAGCGCTCCGGTCTTGAACATCTTCTCGAAGCGGAGATCCCACTCCCGGGCCAGCCGCATGAAGAGGTGCAGCTCGAGCCGCTCGGAGCGGGCGAGGGTGGGGGCGGCCCGTCCGGGGGCGACGGGGGCATCGGGGCTGCGTTGCGGGTCGTTCGACTTCGTCATGGTCCCCGGATCGTATCCCGAGGCCCCGATCCGGGAAAGCGGGCCGGGGTGGAATCCGACCCCCTCTTCAGCGTCTCTCCGCCGCCGCGCCGTCGGTGGCCTGCGCGGCCCACTCCGACCGGGGAGCGAGGCTCCAACGCTCGTGGATGAATCGGCTGAGGCTGCCCACCTCCTCCCTCTGGAAGCGGGCCCAGTCCTGGAGGAAGGTGGCCGGATCCCCGATCCAGCGCAGCTCCGCCGCGGTCGGGCTCATGGTGACCGAGCGGGTGAAGGAGAGGAGGGGGGAGGCGGCCTCCCCCGTGACCGCCGGCGTGTCGATCCGCTCGCGGTCCCCTTCCTGCCCCGGTCCGATCACCGCTCCAAACCACGGCTGGGCGGCGGGGGTGAGGTCGGTCTCCCGTCGGATCTCGAAGTCCGCGACGACCCCGTGCATCCAGGATGGATCCTGGAGCACCCTGCGGTTCAGCCGAGCGTGTCGCTCATGGGCGGTCGGTGTGGCGAGGAGCAGCGGGACCGATCGGGCTCCCGTCTCGATCCGGGCCTCCCCGATGACGAGGCGCTCCCGGGCGAGGCTGCGCTCCTCCTCGAGGGGGCCCAGAGGCATCGTGCGGGGGCGGGCGCGCAGGGGCATCGTGGCGAGCACCCGGAGGGGCTCCTCGGCGGGCTCCGCGAGGGTCAGCACGACGATGAGCCCGTCCCATCGCTCGCGGGCGATCCGCTCCTGGCGCGGGCCGAAGCTCGGGAAGAGCACGAGGACGAGGAGCCCGAGGATGATGAGGGGCAGCCAGAAGCGTCCGAAGGACTGCTCCGCCCTGAGGTCGATCACTCCGGGCCTCCTCCGTCCCGGACCGGGAGGTCCCGGACCCGGATCCGGCGGTACTCGACGGCGTCATTGTGCCCCGCGAGCCCGAAGTGGCCGCTTCGCCGATCCCGCCCCGCGTACTGCTCGATCGGGGCGAGCCCATCCTCGATCCGCGAGAGATCGGTGTCCAGGATCGGAGCCCCGTTCAGCTCGACCTGGATTCGAGTGCCCGCGACGCGCACCCACTGGTGGTTCCACTCCCCCGCCGGTCGCAGGTATCCCCGCTGGGCGGCCGCGCGGCCGTACGCGCTGCCATGATGCTGCCGCGGGTCGAGCCCCGCGTACTTCGGATGGGTCGAGTCGAGGACCTGCAGCTCGCACATCCCCGAGTAGGCGGGATCGCCCACCCCGGGGTAGCGGATCGCGAGGCCGTTGTTGCCCCCCGGGGGCAGCCGGAACTCCAGGCTCAGCTCGAAGTCCTCGAGCATCCGCGAGTGGTGGAGCGTCCCCCCCGAGCCCTTCCTGCAGGAGAGCGCTCCGTCCCTCACCTCGTAGCCCTCCGTGGCGCCTCGCCAGCCGGCGAGGCTCGTGCCGTCGAAGAGAGAGGCCCATGCGGAGCGCGGGTCGTCCTCGCAGCGCAGGAGACGGGCGTTCGCCTCCTCCGCCTCGATCTCCCGCACCCAGATCCGCCGCCATTCGATCCGCCCGCCATGGGTCTGGAGCTGGATCGGTCCCCGCGCGGGGACCGCCCGCTCCCGGTCGAAGTAGTTCGAGAGAATCGCGTGGTCGACGACGGTCCGACCGTTGAGCTCGACCGTCACCCGCGAGCCCACCATCACCACCCGCACCCGGTTCCACTCTCCGAACGGGCGATCGGCGTGGACGAGCGGGTCGCGGCCGGGGGTCCCGGGCGGGTTGTTCCAGAGGCCACCCGAGCCGAGGTTCGCGCCGAGCTCCCACTTCCCGCCCGCCTCGGTGGTGTCCCAGATCTGCACCTGCGGGATCCCCCGCAGGTAGATCCCCGAGTCCGCTCCCGCCACGGTCCGGTACTCGAGCCGGAGCTCGAAGTCCCCGAACTCCTCCTCGGTCGTGAGAAAGAGGCCCTCACCGTCGTTCACGAGGATGCCGTCCTCCACCGACCAGTGCGCCCGGATGTCGGCGAGGCTCTCCTGCCGCCGACGCTCCCGCGCCTCGGGGGAGAGGGCGGCGATCGACCGGGGATCGACGGTGGAGAGCCCCCACCATCCGCTCAGGCTCGTGCCGTCGAAGAGGGGACGGAAGCCGGCGGGCGGGGTGGTCGGATCCTCGGTCATGACTCCCGGAGCGCAGCCGATGAGTCCGCCGCAGAGGAGTCCGCCGCCGAGGAGGATGGAGAGCAGGGGGAAGGAGGTGGGGAGCAGCCGACTGCGCATCGTGGAGTCTCCGATCCGATGGTGAAGGGTCGGGGGGATCGGGGTCAGGCGACCTTCTCGATCCGGAAGACATCGTGGTCCTGAGCGCGGGTGCGCCCCTCGTCGTGGATGATCTCCACGCGCTCCTCGAAGCGCTCGGCGAGGCCCTCGACGAGGCCGATGACCAGGGGTGCGAGCCCCTCGCGGTCGGAGATGTAGTGGAGCAGCAGTCCACCTTCGCCGTCCTCCTCCACCCGGAAGCTCGGCGGGTTGAGGTGGGGCATGCCGAGGCTGATCCGGGTGTGCAGCTGGTCGAGGTTCGCGAGGCACTCCCCGAGCGAGGACCCGGTCGCGGTGAGGAGCTCACCGTAGCCGCTGCGGGAGGTGTAGGTGATCCAGTGCCTTCCGAACGCGATGAGGATCTCCTCCGCGCTGGCGCCGAGGATCCGGCTGCAGGCCCCGACGAGGGAGTAGGTCGTCTCGTCCGGATACTGCTCCATGGAGCCGAACTCATCGCTCTCGAGCCCCGCCTCGGTGCACACGCGCGTCCAGACCTCCTGACCGTGGTCCTGGAGGACCAGGTCCTTCACGGCGCGGTTGATCATCCCGTACATCGATCACTCCCATCCGTCGGGCCGCGCGGCGGCTCGATCTCCATGATGCGCTCGATCAGCTCCCGCGGCCGGAAGGGCTTCTGGAGGAAGGCGAACTCCCCCTCCCGGACCCTCCGCCGGAACTCCTCGTCCTGGGCGTACCCCGAGATGAACAGGAGCCGCACCCCGGGGTGAAGCTCGCGGATCCGCCGCGCGAGCTCCGGACCGCTCTGGCGCGGGAGCCCCACATCGGAGACGAGGAGGTCGAGCTCCGGGAGCTGGGAGGCGAGCCCCTCCGCCTCGGCGGGGTCGCCGGCGAGGTGCACCTTCAGTCCGGTGGCCATGAGGGCCTGCCCCAGCAGCTCCCGGACCGCATCCTCGTCCTCCACCAGCAGGACCGTCCCCGTGAGACGCCGCTCGTGCGGCAGCTCGATGTCGACCTCGGGGCCGGGGTCGGGCTCCTCCTCGCAGGGTGGGAACCAGACCCGGATCGAGGTGCCGCGATCGAGCTCGCTCTCGACCGTGATCTCGCCTCCTGCCTGATGGACCACGCCGTGAACGGTGGCGAGCCCCAGCCCGGTTCCCTTGCGATCCTGTCGGTCGGTGAAGAACGGCTCGAAGATCCGCTCGATCATCTCCGGCCTCATCCCGATCCCGGTGTCGACGACCTCGAGGAGGCTGCCGAAGCGCCCCTTCTCGGGAGGCTCCGGCCCATCTTCACCGGCGCCGACCGAGCGTGTGCGCAGGGTCACCGTTCCGCCGACCGGCATCGCGTCGCGGGCGTTCACCACCAGGTTGACGATGACCTGATGGAGGGCGTTCGGGTCGATGCGGACCCGGATGGCCGTCGGGGAGTAGTCGGACTTCAGCTCGATCTCGTCATCCACGAGTCGGCGGAGCATCGACTCCGCATCGCGGCACTCCCGCTCGAGCTCCACGACCCGCGGCTGGACGACATGCTGGCGGGAGAAGGTGAGGAGCTGCGTGGTGAGCGCGCTCGCCCGGTGGGTCGCCTTCTCGATCTCCGTCAGCCAGCGGTGCATCGGGGAGCCCTCCGGCGAGCTCTCCCGCGCGAGGGTCGCGTAGCCGAGGACCGCGGTCATCAGGTTGTTGAAGTCGTGAGCGACTCCCCCGGCGAGGAGCCCGAGGGCCTCCATCTTCTGGCCCTGACGCAGGCGCGCCTCGAGGCGCACCCGACGGTCGAGCTCCTGCTTGAGCTGCTGGTTGCTCTCGCCCAGGCGCACCGCGAGCTCCTTCTGGTCCTGCAGCGCGAGGTTGCGGGTGGTCATCAGGAGGAGCAGGTCGCCGAGGGACTCGTGCGGAGGGAAGTCGGTGAGGGAGAGACCCAGGCGTTGGAGCTCGCTCAGGTCATCGATCCAGGGAGCCCCGAGGAAGAGCCAGACTCCCGTCTCGGCGAGCGGGACCAGCTGGCCCCGGAGCCTCAGGTCGTCCTCTCGCCGGACCGGCCGGAGGATGTAGAGGGCGCTCGGATCCGGGTCGGCCAGCTCCACCCCGTCCGCGCCCGGGCCGGACACCCGGAAGGTCTCGCGGAAGGCGGAGCCCACCCTCACATCCGGGAGGAGGCGGGCCAGCCGGGAGCCGACGGCCACGATCTCGCCCCAGCTCTCGGAGGTGGTGCGGATCGCGAAGTGGAAGGGGAAGGCCCGGTCGATCGCATCGCGGTCGAGGCGGACGTCGTACGGGCTCTCTCCGGGCAAGGGGGACCACTCTCAGGCACGAGCCGACTTCGTCGTCCCCACCCTCCGGCCGGGGACCGCAGGGCATTGTGGAACCCGCGTCAAGGCGGTTCAAGGGCGCAGACCTCGTCCCTCGCAACCTCGTCAGGGGCAGGTGTACAGCGGGCAGATGAGAGGGTCGAGCGTCGGATCCGCGGCACAGCCCGGGAACGGAGCATCCGGCGGGGGACCGCCGGCGACGAGGTAGGCCAGGATGAAGACGGCGTCGGAGATGTCCTTCCCGCCGTCGTCGTTCCCGTCACAGGCGCTCGGACAGGTGGAGGCCTCGCCGCCGGAGAAGAGCTCCTCCAGCAGGAAGATCGCATCCGCGATGTTCAGGTCCCCGTCGCGGTTGCAGTCCCCGCGGGAGAAGTCGTCGTTCTGCAGGTCGATCGTCTGAGCGTCCATGATCACCGGGGGGCCCTTCCCGGTGGCGAGCCACTGGTCCCAGAGGATCTGCCCTCGGTTGTTCGTCGTGTTCGCATCGAGGAGGAACTGGATGTACTCGCGGGATGCCGTCTGGTAGTAGACCCGGACCTCGGCCTCCACCGCGCCGGTGGGGATCGGGTACACGGTGTCATCCCAGAACTGCCCGTCCGGGTAGGTGTACCCGACGGGAGACGCCTGCACCGAGGCGAAGCCGGCGTTCGTGAAGCCTCTCGGGGGGATGCGGTTGTCCTTGATCCAGACGTTGTTGAGGGCGAAGTGGAAGCTCTCGCCCGGGGGCAGGCCGGTCTGGGCGGCGACCGCCTCGCTGAGGCCGAGCTTCGCCTCGTACACCTTGGTGTCCGCCGTGGTCAGGATCGCGGTGTCGAAGTCGTAGTGCCCATGCTCGTGGATCACCGTCCCCGCGCCATCCCGGTAGCGCACGTTGACCCAGATCCGCCGCCCCTCGGGGTAGCCGCTCGGGAGCTTGTGGCCGCTGTGATTGATGACCCGGACGCGCAGCTCGGTCCCCTCCTTCATCAGCTCGAGGTCGCTCGCCGCCTCGAGCATGGCGATGTTCCGCGACTTCGTCTGCTCGAGGAGCACCGGGTCCATGTAGGCGGGCGTGTCCCAGATCAGCCCGGTGGTGTCGAGGTTGTTGATCGCATCGAGGACCCATGTCTGCGCCCCGGCGAAGTCGTGCAGCGCCTGATCGGGCCGGACCACCCCGCCGAGCGAGCAGGCGGAGGCGACCGTCTTCGGCATGTGGCAGTCCTGGCAGGTGGAGACCGCGGGAGTGTTGCCGCCGAAGCGCCCGGCCATGTCCACCGGGGCGATGGCGAACGAGCTCTGGGACCACTCGCTGAAGGTCCGCTCCACCGGGAACTGGTCGTACTTGTCGTGCGTCGGGTGCGGCTGTCCGAGGGTGTCGAGCACGTACTCATCCCCGATCCTCACATAGGCCGGGTTCGAGACATCGTGGCAGTTCCCGCAGAGCGCGGCCTCGCGGTGGTACGGTGACTGGAACCACGGGTGGAATCCGAAGCCGGCTCCGAGCGCGTACGGTCCGCGTCGGCGGTCGAGGGGATCCACGATGTACTGGGCGTTGCCGGGGCTCACCGGGACCGCGGGGATCGAGTTGATGATCTGCTGATCGACCGCGGGGCTGACGCCCGCGACGTAGTCGGGGTCGACCAGCCGGTGGCAGAGGTTGCAGGTCACGCCATCCCAGTCGTTGATGCCGCTCAGGGCGCTGCCGTCGGTCGGGGTGGAGTTCCCGGAGAGCCACGCCGAAGGGGTGTGGCAGCGGAGGCAGATGTCCCCCACGAACTGCGCGTCCTGCTCGGCGATCGTGAGGCAGGCGTGGAAGAGGGGGTCGCGGGCGGACTGGGCCATGATGGTGGTGGACCACCGATCTCCCGGCGAGTTCTGGGCCGCGAAGTAGGCGTGACAGAGACTGCACGCCGTCCCCGCGATCACCGTGTCGGTGACCCCTCCGGGTTGGGTGCCCGGCTGGAAGAAGTCATCGATCGTGGTGGGGATCGGCAGCGTCTGCGCCGCGGCGGGAACCGCGATGCTCAGGAGACCGAGGCACACCCCGAGAGCTCGGAGGGCGACCAGGGCCCGGCTCCGCTTCGACCGGTTCTTCATCGGCTTGGACCTCCCGGATGACCTTCAGGGGGGGCGAGCGAGCACAATCGGATCCAGCCCCCATCATAACCGGGCCGGTCCCGCTTCGCGCGAGGCGAGCTGCGGGGAACCCGGGGAGATCCGGATCCTAGTCGGCGAGCTCCCAGCGCCGCGCGCGCCAGTCGAGGAAGAAGCGCAGCTCCTCCGGGTCGTCCCCCTCGATCCGGGGGCCGAAGGTGGCGGTCCGGTAGAGGAACGCACCGAGCTTCTCGTAGGAGTCGTTCCCGAGGTGCCGGGGCGCGACGCTCTCCGGGAGCCCTCCGAGGGGCTCCTCCCGCCAACGGTCCCCGTCGGGGGTCAGGATCACGCCGGTCGCCCGATCGGGGCTGGAGGGCTCCTCGAGGATCACCACGAGGGACGGGGGGGCCTCCGCATCGACATCGAGGAAGTGGACCTCCCGCAGCGACCCGGGCCGGGCGAACCGACCCTCGATGGCCGCTCCGCCCTCAGGTCCGGTCCGGCTCACGGAGTAGGTCCCCGCCCCGCCGATCGGCTCTCCCTCGCCGAGCCGGACGCGGTAGTCGGAGCCGCCGAAGGTGTAGAGCCGATCGAAGGTCCCGGGTCCTCCGAGATCCTCGACCCGCGTGACCTCGCCCGGCAGGGCCCCGCGCCGGAGCACCTCGTACCCCGCGAGGAGCAGGATGCCGACGCAGCTCATCGTCAGGATGATCGCTCGTCCGGTGAACATCGCCCATCTCCCTTCCGGGGCGGCCCGCCCCAGGGTGCGGCCCCAGAGTGCCGCCCGCGGCGGCGGGTGTCCAGCGCCCCCGCAGGATGAGAAACGAGGGGTGCGCGGTCCCCACCGCACACCCCTCGCCGGAGTTCATACCGAGTTTGGAGGCCCCGATCAGGGGCAGTTGCTGTTGCCCTCGCAGTTCAGGGCGTCGCCCGCGGTGGGGTCGACGCCGCAGTCCGGGAACGGCGCGGCCGGAGCCGGCCCTCCGCCGAACATGTAGCTGATCCCGAAGATCACGTCGGAGATGTCGAAGAGGCCGTCGTCGTTGTTGTCGGCCGCGTCGAGGCAGACCGGGGTCGTGCCGCCGACGAAGAGCGCGGAGAGGGAGAAGATCGCGTCCGCGACGTTGATCACGGTGTCGTCGTTGGTGTCGCCCCGAATGAACGGCAGCTCGCACTCGTCGATCACCCCGTCCAGGTTCAGGTCGGCGCCCGCCCCCGACGAGATGTCGCAGGAGTCGGGGATCCCGTTCTCGTTGCAGTCCGGGACGTTGCCGAGCTCGATGTCGCAGAGGTCGTTGATCCCGTTGCCGTCGCAGTCGTCCCCGACGCTCGCGTCCACCGTGATCGTCTGGGTCGCCGTGACGAAGTTGCCGTACTCGTCGATCGCGGTCCAGGTGACGACGGTGGAGCCGATCGGGTAGGTCCCGCTCGCGTCGCCGAGGCCGTTGTAGTCGTTGAGCACCGAGTCGAGGTTGCAGTTGTCGGTCGCGGTCGGCAGGGGCACGGTCACGTCGGCGATGCAGCTGCCGGGAGTCGGCGGGACCGTGATGTCCGCGCCGACGGTGAGGACCGGGTCCTCATCGTCGGTGACGGTCACCGAGAAGGAGGCCGTGGACGAGTTCCCGCTCGGGTCGACCGCGGTGTAGGTCACGAGCGTGGTCCCGATCGCGAAGAGGTCCCCCGGGCTGTGGGTCGAGCTGAGGCTCGCCACCGAGCAGTTGTCGGTCGCGGTCGGCTCGGTCCAGGTGGCGTTCGCGAAGCAGGCCCCCGGGTCGCTGCTGATGCTCAGGGAGACGGGCATGGCCGAGATCACCGGCTCCTCGGCGTCGTTGATCACGATCGTCAGGGTCCGGGTCCCGGTGTTCCCGCTCGAATCGGTCGCGGTGTAGACCACGTCGGTCGAGCCGATCGGGAAGAAGTCGCCGGACGCGTGCGTGCTGGTCAGGTCGACCACGCCGCAGTTGTCGGTGGCGGTCGGGGCGGGCCAGGTCACCGCGGCGCCGCAGAGCCCGGTCTGGGCCGTGATGTTGAGGAGCACCGGCAGGCCCGAGACGATCGGGGCGTCGTCGTCGACCACGGTGACGTCGAAGGACGCGCTGGTGCTGTTCCCGGTGGCGTCGACCGCGGTGTAGGTGACGGTGGTGACCCCGACCGGGAAGGAGGTGCCCGGGAAGTGGGTCGAGGTGACGTTCGCGACCGCGCAGTTGTCCGCGGCGGTCGGCGGCGTCCAGTTGCCCACGCCGGAGCACTGGTTGTTCGCGGTGTTCACCGTGACGCCCGCCGGGATGTTCGTGAGGGTCGGCGCCTCGAGGTCGCTCACGGTGATCGTGAAGCTCTCGGTGGCGGTGTTGCCGGAGGCGTCGGTGGCGGTGTAGGTGATCGTGGTGGCGCCCACCGGAACCAGGTCACCGGGGCCGTAGTTGCTGGTGAGGACGACCCCCGGGCAGTTGTCGGAGGCGGTCGGCTCGGTCCAGGTCAGGGCGGCGCCGCACTGGCCGATGTCCGCGGTGGCGGTCATGTCGGCCGGGACGCCGGAGGTGAACACGGGCGACTCGTTGTCCACGATCGTCACATCGAAGGTGGCGGTCGCGACGTTGCCGCTCAGGTCGGTGGCGGTGTAGGTCACGGTGGTGGTGCCGACCGGGAACGAGTCGCCCGGCGCGGCGGACCCGACCAGGGTGTCGAGGCTGCAGGCGTCGGAGGCGGTCGGCTCGGTCCAGGTCACGGTCGAGGAGCAGGTCCCGACGTCGAGCGCGGTCGTGAAGTTCGAGGGCATGCCGGCGATCACCGGAGCCTCGAGGTCCTCGACCGTCACGTTGAAGCTCTGGCTGAAGGTGTTCCCGCTCGTGTCGGTGACGGTGTAGGTCACGACGGTGGTCCCGAGGGGGAGGGTGGTCCCGGGGGCGACATCCGCGGTCACGGTGTCGACGCCGCAGTTGTCGGTGCCGGTCGGCGGAGTCCAGGTCGGCGCCGCGGTGCAGGTGCCCGCGTCGGTCGGGACCGTGAGGTCGGCCGGGAGGTCGGCGAGGCCCGGGTCGACCGTGTCGTAGACGGTGACATCGAAGCTCGCGGTCGAGACGTTGCCGTTCGTGTCGGTGGCCGTGTAGGTCACGGTGTGGACGCCGACGTCGAAGAGGCTGCCCGGCGCGAAGTTCGAGGTGAGGGTCGCGACGCCGCAGGGGTCGCTGGCGGTCGGGGCGGTCCAGTTCGCGTTGCCGGAGCAGACCCCGGTGCTGAGCGCGACCGAGAAGTCGGCGGGGACGCCGGAGAAGGTCGGGCCCTGAGTGTCGACCACGGTGATGTCGAAGCTGCCGCTGGTCGAGTTGCCGGAGGCATCGGTGCCGGTGTAGGTGACGGTGCTCGTCCCGAGCGGGAAGGTCGCGCCCGAGGTGTGCGTCTGCGTCACCTGGCTGACGGAGCAGTTGTCGGTGAAGGTCGGCTCGGTCCAGGTGACGACCGCGTCACAGGCCGGCGCGGCGACCTCGACGGTGAGGTCCGCGGGCAGATCGGTCAGGACCGGAGCGATTCCGTCGTTGACGGTGATCTGGAAGCTGGCGATCGCCTGGTTCCCCGAGAGGTCCGTCGCGGTGAAGGTCACCGTCGTGGTCCCGACCGGGAAGGTGTCGCCCGAGGCGTGGCTCCCCGTGATCGTGACCGGGCCGCAGGGGTCGAAGCCGGCCGGCTGGGACCAGACCGCGACCGCGCCGCAGGTCGAGGCGGAGGCGGCGAGGGTCTGGTTCTGTGGGACTCCGACGATCGTCGGG
>Ga0181578_10000059_pt1 | contig 83339 bp, 79 predicted proteins | sample 071ome_21_FD_148659 | JGI IMG/M metagenome (GOLD analysis project Ga0181578, IMG submission 148659) | Coastal salt marsh microbial communities from the Groves Creek Marsh, Skidaway Island, Georgia - 071401CT metaG (spades assembly) | ecosystem: Environmental > Aquatic > Marine > Intertidal zone... | reverse complement strand
GCGGGATGACGACGACGGTGCCGTCGGGGTCGCGGTGGACGGTCACGCGAACACCGTAGAACTCGGCCAGCGTTTCGGCGTGCAGCACCTCGTCGGCGGCGCCGTCGGCGACGACGGCGCCCTCGTGTAGGAGGGCGAGTCGCTCGGCGTACATGCCGGCGAGGGTGAGGTCGTGCATGGCCGAGATGACGGTGAGGCCGTGTTCGGCGCGGAGTCGGGCGACGAGTTCAAGGGCCTGTTGTTGGTGGCCGATGTCGAGGGCGCTGGTCGGTTCGTCGAGAAGCAGGATGGGGGCTTCGGTGGCGAGGGCGCGGGCGATCACGAGGCGCTGGCGTTCTCCACCGGAGAGTTGTCCGAGGCGCCGGGTGGCGAGTGCGCCGAGGTCGAGTCGGTCGATGACGTCGTCGGCCATGGCGCGGTCGTGGCGGGTGGGTGCGCCGAAGTAGCCAATGTGGGGGGTTCGCCCGAGCAGCACGTAGTCGCCGCCGGTCATGTCGTCGGGGAGGATCGGGTCTTGGGGGACGTGGGCGATGAGGGCGGCGCGGCGGGCGCGGCTGCGCAGGGTGAGCGATGACCCGTCGACGATGATGTCGCCGCTGTGGCGGTGGATGCCGACGGTGGCGCGCAGCAGCGAGGATTTGCCGGCGCCGTTCGGGCCGATGAGGCCGAGCCATTCGCCAGTGCGGACCGAGGCGGTGAAGTTCCGGACCGCGTGGGTGCGCCCGTAGCGGACGCCGACCTCGCGGAACTCGATCGAGCTCATCGGGCGACCTGTCGGGTGCGGAGCAGCACGATGAAGAATGGGGCGCCGATGAAGGCGGTGACGACACCGATCGGCACTTCGGCCGGTGCCGACAGCGTGCGTCCGGGGATGTCGGCGAGGATGAGGAAGGCGGCGCCGAAGGTGATGGTCATGGGGAGCACGACCCGGTAGCTGGCGCCGGCGATGAGGCGCACCATGTGGGGCACGACGAGTCCGACGAAGCCGATGAGGCCGCTGACGGCGACGACGGCGGCGGTGCCGAGGGTGGCGGCGATGACGACCACGAGCCGCACCCGGGCGACGGGAACACCGAGGGCGGTGGCTTCGTCGTCGCCGACGCGCAGCACGTCGAGGTGGCGGCGGTGGAGGAACAAGATGACAGTTGACACGGCGACGTAGGGCAGCACGAGTCCGACGTCGTTCCAGCTGGCGGTGGAGAGTCGCCCGAGGATCCAGTTGTAGACCTCGCGGACGACATCGGAGTTGCGCTGCAGCACGAAGGTCTGGATGGCGGTCATCAGCGAGACCATGGCGACACCGGCGAGCACGAGGGTGCTGGTGGTGCGCAGGCCGCCGAAGGAGGCGCCGACCACGTAGGTGACGGCGACGGTGCCGAGGGCGAACACGAAGGCGACGACGGGGACGGGGTCGATGATCCAGCCGTCGCCGAGGCCACCCCAGGTGGCGATGACGAGGGTGGCGCCGAGGCCGCCGCCGGCGGCGGCTCCGAGCAGGTAGGGGTCGACGAGGGGGTTGCGGAACACCCCTTGGTAGCTGGCTCCGCCGAGGCTGAGGGTGGCACCGACGATGCCGGCGAGCACGACTCTCGGCATGCGGATGTTCCAGATGATGGACCATTCGCGTTCGGTGACCCCGGAGTCGATGCCGAGGCGGTCGAGGAGCGGTGTGCGTTCGGCGAGGGCGAGGGGCACCCGCCACCAGTCGGGACCGGCGGGGCCGATCATGGCCCCGGCGACGGCGACGATGACGAGCAGCATCGCCGAGGCCGGGATCCAGACCGTGCCGGGGAGCCGGCCGGTGACGGGTCGCGCCCGTTCGCTCATGCGGCGACGGCTGCCCCCGCCACGACGGTGTCGACGGCGTCGACGACCTGTTCGATGTGGTCGACGATGCGCGGCCCCCAGCGCGAGGCGATGTCGTCGTCGAGTTCGATGACGTTGCCGTTGGCGACGGCGGCGAGGGTGTCCCAGCCGGGTCGGGCGGCGACGGTGTCGAAGGTCTCCCCGCAGTACTTCGTGCAGGCCAGGAAGATGAGGTCGGGGTCGGCGTCGAGGATGAACTCGGCGGAGAGCTGCGGGTAGCCGTATGACTCCTCTTCGATGGCGTCGGCGATGTTGACGAGGCCGAGGAGGCCGTAGACGGTACCGATGAAGGTCTGGGAGGTCACCGAGTAAAAGGTCGGATCGAGCTCGTGGTAAAAGCTCAGCGGTTCGTTGTCGAGTTCGGCGATGCGGGCGAGCACGGCGTCGACGCGGGTCGACATGTCGGCGGTGAGCGCGACGGCGGCGTCGAGGTGACCGGTGGCGGCACCGAGCTGTTCGATCTGGGCGTAGACGTCGTCGAGTCCGACGGCGGCGGGCCCGGCCCAGTGGGCGATACCGACTCGTTCGATCTGCTCGATCAGGTCGGGGTTGGAGCCCTCGGTGACGATCAGGTCGGGTTCGAGGGCGAGGATCGCTTCGACGTTGGGGTCGTAGCCGCTGATGCCGGGCATCTTGTCGGCGGTCTCGGCCGGGTAGTTCGAGAAGTCGTCTACCGCGATGACCTGGTCGCCGGCGCCGATGGCGTAGAGCATCTCGGTAGCCGTCGGCGAGAGCGACACGATCCGCGAGGGGTATGTCTCCTCCGGCTCGGGTTCGGCCTCGGGCTCGACGGCTTCTTCGGGCTCGACGGCTTCCTCGGTCGCCTCGGGCTCGGGCTCGGGTTCGGAGAACTCGGCCTCGCTGGTGGTCGGCGCCGGCTCGGTGGCCGGCTCGGCGACGGGTTCGGGGTCGCTGCCGCAGGCGGCGACTAGGGTGAGGCCGGCGATGAGACCGGCCAGGGTCTTGCGGGTCATGTGAATGCCTCCGTTGTTCCGGAGGACAAGTCGGGTCGAGGGCTGTTGCCAGCCTGCGAACCTCCCTTGCCTCGAGGGTTGGTTTCGCGCACACCGATGGTCGACCGGGCTCGTCCGGACTGGCGTACCAGCCGGAACTACCGTTGCGGGACAGCGCCGGGATCTCACCGGACTTCGCACATCAACGTGACGTCGGCAACGTAGCACCGACGCGACCGTCGCTCGGTCATCGCGATGAGTCACTCGAGGTGGGCAGGGTCGGACACCTTGGGCGGGGAGACCCCTATGCTCAGCCGGGCATGACCGGTGACCCCTCCCCCACAGCCGCCCTCGATGAGCACGGCGCCGACGAGCAGCCGCTGACTGAGGATCCTCGCCCCGACGGTCTGCGTTCGGTGCCGTCGCTGGTGCTGGTGCACACGGGCAACGGCAAGGGCAAGTCGTCGTCGGCGTTCGGGGTGATGGTGCGCGCCCTCGCCCTCGACTGGCCGGTGGCGGTGGTGCAGTTCATCAAGAGTGGTGAGTGGAAGGTCGGCGAGGAGGTCATCGGCCGCAAGCTCGGTGTCGAGTGGCAGTCCTTCGGCGACGGGTTCACCTGGGATTCGAACGATCTCGAGACCGACCGCGCTCACGCGGCCGCGGGCTGGGCGGCGGCGAAAGCGGTGATCGAGGCCGGCGACCATCGCCTGGTGGTGCTCGATGAGTTGACGTACCTGTGCAACTGGGGTTGGGTCGATGTGGCTGAGGTGGTCGCGACGATCCGGTCGCGGCCCGAGCACGTGAACGTGGTGGTGACGGGGCGTGACGCTCCGGCCGAGTTGATCGAGGTGGCCGACACGGTGACCGAGATGACCGAGATCAAACACGCCTACCAGCAGGGCATCCGCGCGAAGCGCGGTATCGACTACTGAGGTCTCCTCCGGTGTCCGAGCGCACCATCGACACCCTCGATTTCGCGACGTCGCTCGCTGAGTTGCGCGACGGTGGGGCGCGGCTCCTCACGATCCGCCCGGCGGATGATCCGGCGGAGGCGTTGCTCGAGACGTCTGATGGTGATCGGGTTCGTCTACGGCGCACCCCGGTGGCGCTGTCGCGCGGCGATGATCGCCATGGTTGGCACACCGGTCGGGCCGGCATGCACTACCGCGATCTCATTCCCGATCGTTGGGATGGCCGGTTCGTGGCGAGCCATATCGCGGTGCCGGCCGGTGGCGAGGTGCCCGACGACGTCCATTTCCATGATGTGCGCTTCCAGTTCCTTGCGGTCCGTCGCGGTTGGGTGCGTCTGGTCTATGAGGATCAGGGCGATCCCTTCGTGATGGAGGCCGGTGATGTGGTGTTGCAGCCTCCGACGATCCGCCATCGGGTGCTCGAGACCTCACCGGGGTTCGAGATCGTCGAGGTGGGGGCACCGGCCGATCATCTGACCACCCTCGATCATTCGCTCGCCCTGCCGAACGGCACCGGTGACGTTGATCGCCGTTGGGAGGGTCAGCGCTTCGTGCACTATCGGGCCGGCTCGGGCGCCCCGGTCGCATTCGATACGCCGGGGTTCTCGGCGCTCGACACGGGGATCGGCGCGGCGACGGACGGCGTGGTCGAGGTGCGTATGGCGACCGCTGGTGATGGTTCGGTGGCGGCGCCGATCGAAGCCGAGTTCCGGTTCATGTTCGTCATGGACGGTTCGGTGTCGGTGGCCTTCTCCGATGGCACCGGCCGGCGGCTCGCCGGTGGTGACTCCCTCGCTGCTCCGGCGGTGGCGGGGGCGGTGCTCACGGATCCGTCGGCGGACTGCGTGCTGCTCGACGTGGTCGTCCCCCGCTGAGCGACCCGGGGTTAGTGTCAGCTGCCGTGTCGAGGCTGCGTTCGGTTGTCCCTCAGGTGTTGCGCGGTTTCGCGATGGGCTCAGCCGACATCGTCCCCGGGGTGTCCGGTGGCACGGTGGCTCTGGTGCTCGGCATCTACGAGCGGCTGATCGCTGAGGTGCGCGCCGGGGCGGGGGCCCTGCGGTTGTTGTTGACCGGTTCGATCTCGGGTGGCTTCGCGGCGTTGCGGCGGGTGTCGTGGGTGTGGTTGGTGTCGCTGCTGGTAGGGATCTTGGCGGCGATCGCCGTGTTTTCGTCGGTGATCGAGGAGTTGTTGCACACCCAGCCGGTGCGGACCGCGGCGGTGTTCCTCGGTCTGGTGGGTGGTTCGGTGGTGGTGGCCTGGCGCACGATCGGCGCGATCACGGCTCGCCATGTGGCGACGGCGGCGCCGGTGGCCATCGCGTTGTTCTTGTTGCTCGGTCTGCGCGATGCGACCGAGGCCTCGGGGGCCGAGGTGGTGACGAGGTCCTGGGTGGTGTTCACCCTGGTCGGCGCGGTCGCGATCTGCGCGATGATCCTGCCGGGAGTGTCGGGGTCGTTCATCTTGGTGATGCTCGGCATGTACACCGAGGTGCTCGGCGCGGTGAACGATCGCGATGTGGTGGTGCTGGCCGCGTTCGCGGCGGGGTGCGCGATCGGCCTCGGGGTGTTCTCGACGCTGTTGAACTGGCTGCTCGAGCACCATCACGGTCTGGTGCTGTCGGCGATGGTCGGCCTGATGGTCGGGTCGCTGCGGGTGCTGTGGCCCTGGCCGGGCGGGACGGGCACCACGCGGCTCGAGTGGCCAGCCGATGACGTGGTGGTGCCGGTGGTGTTGGTGCTCGTGGCCTTCGCGGTAGTGATGGTGCTCGAGCGCGTCTCGTACGCGACCCGCGACTGAGCCGGTCCCAGCCGGGTGCGCGAGCGGCGCCGATCAGTTCGCGCCGATCAGTTCCCGCTGATCAGTTGACGAGGGCGGCGATGCGCGCGATGCCTTCGGCGATGTCGTCGTCGCCGAGGGCGAAGGAGAACCGCGCGTAACCGGGGGCTCCGAAGGCCTCGCCGGGCACGAAGGCGACCTTGGCCTCGGTGAGGATGAGGTCGGCGAGTTCCAGCGTGGTGGCCGCTCTCTGACCGGCGATGTCACGGCCGAGGAGACCGGACACGTTCGGGAAGCAGTAGAAGGCGCCTTGGGGGGCGATGCAGCTCACCCCGTCGATGGCGTTCAGCGCGGCGTGCATGGCGGCGCCGCGTCGGGCGAAGGCCTCGCGCATCATGACGACGTCGTCGAGGGGTCCGGCCACGGCGGCGATCGCGGCGCGCTGCGCGACGTTCGACACGTTTGAGGTGGCGTGGCTTTGGAAGTTGGTGGCGGCCTTCACGACGTCGTTGGGGCCGATGAGCCAGCCGACGCGCCAGCCGGTCATGGCGTAGGTCTTGGCGACGCCGTTGACGATGAGGCACTGCTCGGCGATCTCGGGCACGAGGGCGGGCATGGAGGAGAACTCGTTGTCGCCGTAGACGAGGTGCTCGTAGATCTCGTCGGTGATGACCCAGACGCCGTGCTCGACGGCCCAGCGCGCGATGGCGGCGACCTCGTCGGGGGTGTAGATCGATCCAGAGGGGTTGTCGGGGCTGACGAAGAGCAGCACTTTGGTGCGCGGGGTGCGGGCGGCTTCGAGTTGGTCGACGGTGACTTTGAACCCGGCGGTGTCGTCGGTGTCGACGATGACGGGCACTCCCCCGGCGAGCGTGATGGCTTCGGGGTAGGTCGTCCAATACGGGGCGGGGCAGATGACCTCGTCGCCCGGGTCGCACAGCGCGGCGAAGGCGGTGTAGACGGCGTGCTTGCCGCCGTTGGTGACGAGCACCTGGGAGGCGTCGACGGCGACGCCGGAGTCGCGGAGGGTCTTCGCGGCGATCGCCTCGCGCAGTTCGGGCAGGCCGCCGGCGGGTGTGTAGCGGTGGTTGCGCACCTCGGCGCAGGCGGCGAGGGCGGCCTGGACGATGTGGTCGGGGGTGGCGAAGTCGGGTTCGCCGGCGCCGAAGCCGATGACGTTCTCCCCTTCGGCCTTGAGGGCCTTGGCCTTGGCGTCGACGGCGAGGGTGGCCGAGGGGGCGATGGCGGCGAGGCGGGCTGAGGTGCGATTCACCCTGAAACTCTGCCACGAATCGGTCGGGTTCCCTCAGGTGATCTCCGGTCGGTTGGCAGCGGGTGTCGACGGTGGCGGATGTCTCGTTGATCGGGACCGACAATGTCGATCTCGACGGTGGGGTTGCGCGGCACCACGGCCATCCTGTGGGGGTGGATCCCGCCTCGATCGTTCTGCCCACTGAGATGTTGCCGGTGGATGGCCGTTTCGGTTGCGGTCCGTCGAAGGTGCGCCCCGAGCAGGTCGAGGCCCTCGCCCAGGTGGGCGGGTCGATCCTCGGCACCTCGCATCGTCAGGCACCGGTGCGCGATCTGGTCGGTTCGGTGCGTTCCCGGGTGGCCGAGTTGTTCTCCCTGCCCGATGGCTGGGAGGTGGTGCTCGGCAACGGCGGGTCGACGGTGTTCTGGGATGTGGCGACCTTCGGGTTGATCGAGCGCCGTTCTCAGCATCTGGTGTTCGGCGAGTTCTCGTCCAAGTTCGCTGAGGCGGCGACCGCGGCTCCGCATCTTGTCGATCCGGTGGTGATCTCAGCCGAGCCCGGTGATCATCCGGCAGTGTCGGCGATCTCCGATGTCGATCTGGTGGCGTTGACCCACAACGAGACCTCGACGGGTGTGGCGATGCGTCCGACGCGTCCGGTGGGCGCTGACGCGGGGGCTCTGGTGGCGGTGGATGCGACGAGCGCAGCCGGTGGTCTGGCCTGGGATCCGTCTGAGGTCGACGTCTACTACTTCGCTCCGCAGAAGTGTTTCGCCTCCGATGGTGGGTTGTGGGTGGCGGCGTGCTCTCCGGCGGCGGTGGAGCGCATCGAGCGGATCGCGGCGAGTGAGCGGTGGTGTCCGGCGTCGCTCGATCTCGGTGTGGCGTTGACGAACTCGCGCGCGAATCAGACCTACAACACCCCGGCGCTCGCCACGTTGGTGCTCTTCGACGCCCAGCTCGGCTGGATGCTCGACAACGGCGGCATGGAGTTCTGCACGGCGCGCACCAATGAGTCGTCGTCGGTCGTCTACGACTGGGCGGAGGCCTCGTCGTATGCGACGCCGTTCGTCACCGATCCGGCGAAGCGATCGCAGGTGGTGGCCACGGTTGATCTCGATGGGGTGCGGGCCGAGGACATCAACGCGGCGTTGCGAGCGAACGGCATCGTCGACACCGACAGCTATCGCAAGCTCGGTCGCAACCAGTTGCGCATCGGTCTCTTCCCCGCGGTCGAGCCCGATGATGTGCGGGCGCTGGTGGCCTGCATCGACGCGGTCGTGGAGCGTCTCGGGGGCTGAGTGGACCAGGTCCTCACCCTCGCGGCCGGCGATGTCGGCGATCTCGAGTCACCGGTCTTGGTGGTGGCACTCGAGGGCTGGTTCGACATGGCGGGGGCGGCGACGCGCGCCGTCGATGAGTTGTTCGCGGTTGAGCAGCGCGTGATCGTCGGTGAGATCGATCCGGATCCGTTCTACGACTTCACGGTCGAACGGCCGCACATCGAGGTGGTCGACGGGGCGTTGCGTCAGATCCGATGGGCGCGCAACGAGTTCTCGCTCTGGCGGGCGGCGGGCGCGGGCCGCGATGTGGTGTTGTTGCTCGGGGTTGAGCCGCATCTGGCCTGGCCGACCTATTGCGATGCGGTGCTCGAGGTGGTGGAGCGGCTCGGCTGCCAGGTGGTGGTGACGGTCGGTTCGGGTGCCGAGGCGGTGCCGCATAGCCGCACGCCGATGGTGACGGGCTCATCGTCGAATGTGGACCTCGCGCGTCGGCTCGGGTTGTCGTCACCGAGTTATCAGGGTGTGACCGGCCTGGTCGGGGTGTTGCATCCGCGGCTCGAGGCGGCCGGGGTGGCCTCGGTGTCGTTGCGGGTCGGGGTGCCGCACTATCTGGCGAACACCTCGCATCCGATCGCGGTGGATGCCCTGCAGCGGCATCTGGCCCATGTGCTCGGGATCGCCGATCCGGTCGATCTCGGCAGCGAGATCGCTCAGGCGCGGGCCGCTCACGATGACATCGTCGCCAATGATCCGCAGCTCGCGATGTATGTCGCGATGTTGGAGCGCGAGTACGACCGGCGGGCCGAGGCGATGATCCCGACGGCTGATGATCTCGGCGCCGAGTTCGAGGCGTTCCTCGCCGGTCTCGACGACACCGACCCGGATCCCGCTGGCGACGATCCGGATCCTGACGCCGACTGAGTCGTTCGGACCGCTCTTCGCGGTCGCTCTAGTGTGCGGCGATGGCCCGAGCGATCCGAGGCGATGACGGCTCGGTGGCCGAGGGCCCGACCGGCCAGATCGTCGACTCGTCGTTGTTGGCCCACACCGATCGTCTGCGCCGCGAGCTCTACCCCCTCGGGGAGAATGCCTGGACGCTGGTTGGCAACGGCCTCTCGAATCAGACGTTTGTGCGCGGCCCGCGGGGCATCATCGCGATCGACACCGGTGAGAGCGTCGAGGAGATGCGCGCGGCGCTGGCCGCATTGCGCGAGGTGGCGTCCGAGCCGATCGTCGCGGTGCTCTACACCCACTTCCACTATGTAGGTGGCACCACGGCGATCACCGAGTCGGAGCCGGTGGAGTCGATCGTCGGCCACGAACGGATCGCGTCGAATCTGTCGCGGTCGGCGACCGAGATCGCGCCGACCTATTCACGTGGTCTTGTCGAGCAGTTCGCGGTGTCGCTCGACGGTGACGGCCCCGATGGCCTGGTCAACGTCGGCCTCGGGCGGTCGTATCGGTTTGCCGAGCACGCCCCGCACACCATCGGTCATGTGCCGGCCACGGTCACCTTCGGTGACGAGTCGGTGTTCCAGGTTGCGGGGCTCGAGGTGATGGCTCGGCCGGCGCCGTCGGATGCCGATGACTCGGTGACGTTCTGGTTCCCGGAGTTGTCGTTGGCGGTCCACAACCTGGTGTGGCCGGCGCTGTTCAACGTGTTCGCGATCCGCGGCGAGTCGTATCGCGATCCGCGGGTGCTCATCGACGGTCTCGATCATCTCGTCGGCCTCGGCGCTGAGCATCTGGCCGCCACCCACGGCCCGCCAATGTCGGGCGCCGCTGAGATCGCGACGCGGGTCACCCGGTATCGTGACGCGATCCAGTTCCTGTGGGATCAGACGGTGCGCTGGACCAATCGCGGTCTGTCGGGCCCGGATCTCGCTGAGCGCATCCAGTTGCCCGAGGTCTTCTCCGATGACTGGTTGTTGCAGCAGCACTACGGGGTGGCCGAGCATCACGTACAGCAGATCCGGTCGGGTCTGTTCGGGTTCTTCGACGGCGATCCGCAGCGACTCCTACCCCATGCGGAGCGCGAGCGGGCCGAGCGGTTCGTCTCGGCGATGGGCGGCCTCGATGCGGTGCGGGCGATCATCGAGGGGGCGACGGAGGATGACCCGCGGTGGGCGCTCGAGTTGGCCGGCCTGGTCGCCCATCATCCCGACGCCGATGACGGTGATCGACAGCGGCTGGCGGCGGTGTTGCGGGTGGTCGCGCGGCGGACGACGTCGGCGAATCTGCGCAACTGGTGTTTGACGCGGGCCCGTGACGCTGACGGCACCCGGTCGTTGGAACGCAACCGGGTGCATCGGTTCCGGCCGCGACAGGTGGCGTCGTGGTCGACGAGTGATCTGGTCGGTGTGTTGCGGGTGTTGTTGGTGCCGGAGCGCGCCGAGGGCCTCGACGCGCGTCTCGGTGTGGAACTCGACGGTGAGCGGGTCGGCTTGCATGTGCGCAACGCGATCGCCTGTCCGACCGATGGTGCGGGGGCTTCGGTGGTGGTGCGGTGCGCGCGGTCGACCTGGGTGGATCTGTTGTGCTGTTCGACCTCGCTCGATGAGGTGATCGCCTCAGGCGCGCTCGCGATCGATTCGGATACCGACGCGAATACCGACACCGATGTCGACATGGTTCGCCGGGTGCTCGGGGTGTTCGATCTGGAGTCGTTGGCGGCGTCGTCGTGAGTGATCTGCCGGTCGGCACCCCGGCGTTCGATGGTGAGATCGGCCGGTTGATCCCCGAGTCGACCCCGCGGCCGTTGCGGGCGGCGACGCCGCCGGACGGCCCGAATGTGTTGCTGGTGATGCTCGACGATGTCGGCTTCGGGTCGATGTCGGCCCTCGGTGGCCCGGTGCCCGCTCCGGCGTTCCAGGGGGTGGCCGATCGGGGTGTGCTCTACAACCAGTTCCACACCACGGCGTTGTGCTCGCCGACGAGGGCCTCGCTGCTGACGGGCCGTCAGCACCATCGGGTGCATATGGGGGGCATCACCGAGATCGCGAACTCGTTCCCCGGCTATGACTCGGCGATGCCGCCGGAGGCGGCGACGGTGGCGCAGATCCTGCGGATGTCGGGCTATTCGACGGCGTGTTTCGGCAAGTGGCATCTCACCCCGTCGTGGGAGCAGGGCCCTGCCGGGCCGTTCGATCGTTGGCCGACGGGGATGGGCTTCGATCGTTTCTACGGGATCCTCGGTGCGGAGGCGTCGCAGTTTGAGCCGGCGGTCTACGACCAGACCACGCCGATCGCTCCGCATCTCGGTCGCGAGGGCTATCACCTGAACGAGGATCTGGCCGATCGGGCGATCGAGTGGATGGAGCGTCAGCGGGCGGCGGCCCCGCATCGTCCGTGGCTCTGTTATTTCTCGACCCCGGCGGTGCACGCCCCGCATCACGCGCCCCTCGAGTGGATCGATCGGTTCTCCGGGACGTTCGACGGTGGCTGGGATGAGTTGCGCTCGGCGATCCACGCCCGCCAGCTCGATCTCGGGGTGATCCCCTCGGGCACGGTGTCGACGGCTCGTCCGGGCGAGATCCCGGCCTGGGACGAGTATCCGGAGCGGTATCGGCCGGTGGCGTCGCGGTTGATGGAGTGTTTCGCCGGGTTCTTGGCCCACACCGATCATCACATCGGTCGGGTGATCGACGCGGCTCGTGGCGATGGCCGCGACACGTTGATCATCTATCTGTCGGGTGACAACGGGGCGTCGGCTGAGGGCACGGTGCATGGGGCGTGGAGCGCGCCGTCGTTCCAGAACGGGGTGCATGAGGATCCCGAGTGGCTGCTCGCCCACATGGATGATTTCGGCACGGCGCGATGCGAGAACCATTTCAACGTGGGGTGGGCCTGGGCGTTGGACGCGCCGTTCCAGTGGATGAAGCAGGTGGCCTCGCATTTCGGTGGGACGCGCAACGCGATGGCGATCGAGTGGCCGTCGCGGATCACCGCTGGTGGTCTGCGGTCGCAGTTCCATCATGTGGTCGATCTCATGCCGACGATTCTCGACGCGGCGGGGGTGGAGGTGCCGGCGAGGGTGAACGGCATCGAGCAGATGTCGCTCGATGGGGTGTCGATGACGTATTCGTTCAACGCCGACGGGCCAAGTGAGCGCACCACCCAGTATTTCGAGGTGCTCGGGAACCGCGGGATCTATCACGACGGCTGGATGGCGTCGTGTTTCCACGGTCGGGTGCCCTGGATCCGCATGCAGGCCTTCGAGTTCGACGGCCCGCAGGAGGTGTGGGAGCTCTACGACATCGCGAACGACTTCTCTCAGGCGGTCGACCTCGCGGATGAGCATCCACACGTGTTGGCGCGTCTGCGCCAGCTGTTCGATGCTGAGGCGGAGCGCAACGGGGTGTTCCCGTTGCGCGACGCGGGATCGCCTCGAGGCGGTGATCTGTCGGTGCCGTCACCGCTCGGTGACGTCACCTCGATGACCTACACCCGCGCGCATGTGCGGATGCCGGAGTGGTCGATCGTGTCGTTGAAGAACTGCTCGTGGCGGATCAGCGCCGCGATCACCGCCAGCGCCGATGACCACGGGGTGGTCGCCTGCCAGGGCGGGAATATGGCGGGCTGGTCGCTCTGGCTCGACGATGGTCGCCCGGCGTTCACCTACAACTGTTTCGGCCATGACATCACGACGATCGCGGCGCCGGCGGCGCTCAGTTCGGGTTCGCACACCCTCGTCGTCGAGTTCGCCTACGACGGCGGGTTCGGCGCCGGTGGCGAGCTGGTGTTGAGCGTCGACGGCGAGGCGGTCGCCGGGGCCCGCATCGAGCGGACTGTTCCGATCGTGTTCTCGATGAGCGGCGAGACGTTCGATGTGGGCTGCGACACCGGTGCCCCGGTCGGGCCCTATGGGCACGGCGGGGTGTGCAGCGCCGAGATCACCGGCGTGACCCTCACCCGGTTGGATGAGCCTTCAGCCGAGGTGCGTCGCCTCGTCGCTGAGGGTTTGGTGCGCGCCGGGTTCTCGACGCAATAGGTCACACCGCGGCGAAGCCGCGATCGAGGTCGGCGATGATGTCCTCGATCGACTCGAGTCCGACGGAGAGCCGGATGAGCCCGGGGGTGACCGAGCTGGCGGCTTGTTCCTCGGGGGTGAGCTGGCTGTGGGTGGTGGAGGCCGGGTGGATCACGAGGCTGCGGACGTCGCCGATGTTGGCGACGTGGCTGTGCAGTTCGAGGGCTTCCACGAACTTCTTGCCGGCCTCGAGTCCGCCGTCGATCTCGAAGGCGAGCACGCTGCCGTAGCCGCGGCCACCGCCGAGGCGGGTGGCTCGCTCATGCCAGGGGCTCGACGGCAGGCCGGAGTAGTTGACCGAGAGCACCTTGGCGTGTCCTTCGAGGTGTTCCGCGACGGCTTGGGCGTTGGCGAAATGCCGCTCCATGCGCAGGCTGAGGGTCTCGATGCCTTGGAGGATCATGAAGGCGTTGAACGGCGAGATGGCCATGCCGAGGTCGCGGAGCAGCTGCACGCGGGCCTTCAGGATCATCGAGCCGTGGCCGAGGGCGGGCCAGTAGGCGAGGCCGTGGTAGCTGGGGTCAGGTTCGGTGAAGTTGGGGAAACGTCCGGAGGCGCCGTAGTCGAAGCGTCCGGCATCGATGATGCCGCCGGCGACGGAGGTGCCGTGGCCGCCCATGAACTTGGTGAGTGAGTGCACGACGATGTCGGCGCCCCATTCGATGGGTCGCACCATGTACGGGGTGGCGACGGTGTTGTCGATCATGAGGGGGATGCCGTTGTCGTGGGCGACACCGGAGACCCCTTCGATGTCGAAGATGTCGTTCTTCGGGTTGGGCAGCACTTCGCCGTAGAACACCTTGGTGGTGTCGCGGATGGCGGCGCGCCACTGGTCGAGGTCGTGGGGGTCGTCGACGAAGGTGACCTCGATGCCCATCTTCGGGATGGTGTGGTGCAACAGGTTGTACGAGCCGCCATATAGCGACGGTGAGGCGACGATGTGGTCGCCGGCTTCGCAGAGCGTGAGGATGGCGAGGGTCTCGGCGGATTGACCGGAGGCGACGGCGAGGGCGCCGGGGAGGCCGATGGCGGTGGTGCATCCCCCTTCGAGGCTGTTCAGGCGGGCCTCGAGGGCGGCCTGGGTGGGGTTCATGATGCGGGTGTAGATGTTGCCGACCTCGGCGAGGCCGAAGAGGTTGGCGGCGTGTTCGGTGTCGCGGAACTCGTATGAGGTGGTTTGGTAGATCGGGACGGCGCGGGCGCCGGTGGCGGTGTCAGGGTCGCCTCCGACGTGGATCTGGCGCGTGTCGAATCCCCAGTTGGCGGTGTTGTCAGACATGGGCATGATCATACGGCCAGAAATCCCGACCTACAAGGTCAAGTTTCCCAGGTGGGGTTCAGACCCCGGCAGCGACGGCCCGGCGGTGTGATCTCGACACCACCACCCAGGCGGCGACCGACACCACGAACGCCACCACGACAGCCCCTGCCACCCCGTCGGCGATGGCGTCGACGGTGCCGGCTGGCACGTCAACACTGACGGTCCCCTCCCCTGCCAGCAATTCGCGCACCGCTTCGACGTCACCGGTGCGCGCGTCGACGGTGGCGAGCAGGATCGCCCCACCGATGGCGACGGCGTAGGTGATGGCGAGGGTGCGGATGAACTGGTGCGCGCTGTTCACCCGTCCCATCTCGGCTTCGGCGGCGCCGCGCTGCATATAGGTCACCCCGGAGGTCGACACCAGACCGATTGACACGCCGATCAGCGCGTAGCCGGTGAACACCGCGGCGAGTGGCCAGTCGCGGCCGATGGACAGCCAGGCGAGGGCGAGCGAGGGGATCATGAGGGTCGATCCGGCGAGCGTGGTGCGGGTCTCGGGCCAGGTGCTCGGGAGCCTCGAGAACACGATCGCGCCGAGGGTCCAGCCAACGGTGAGGAACACGAGGGAGAACGCGGCGAACTCGATGGAGCGTTCTCGCACGGTGTGCACGTAGATCGGCAGGTAGTTGTCGGCGGCGAGTCCGGCGATCAGGATCGCTCCGGTCGACAGGTGCACGAAACCGAGGGGGAACCGGGTGACGTGCTCTCGTCGTAGCACCGGGTCGTCGGCGCGTCCGGCGTGTCGCCAATACGCCCCGGCCGCGGCAGCGGTGACGACGAGCGACACCACGGTGGTGGTCCAGTCGATGCCGACCCGTGACACGGTGACCAGCGAGGCACCGACCACCACGGCGAGCCAGGCGATACCGACCCAGTCGGTAGTGATGCGCGCCGGTCGTTCCCGCGTGGACGGCAGCGCTCGCCATCCAGCGGCGAGGGCAACCGCGGTGATCGGCAGTTTCACGGCGAACACGAACCGCCAGTCGCCGACGGCGAGCAGCGCTCCGGCGATGGCCGGTCCGCCGAATCCCATCACGCCCCACACGAGGGAGTTGGCGGCGAAGGCCCGAGGTCGGAGTTCGTGGGGGTAGGCCAACCCGACGGCGGCGAGCGCAACGGCGATCACCAGTCCCCCGCCGAGGCCTTGGAGCACGCGGGCGGCGATGAGGGTCTCCATGGTCGGCGCGATGGCGGCGAGGGCCGAGGCGACGAGGAACCAGGTGCCGGTGATGCGGAAGGTGCGACGCACCCCGATGGCGTCGATGATCGGTCCGGCGACGATGACGGCGATCGCCGAGGTGGCCAGGTAGCCGGTCAGCACCCAGGGCAGCAGCGCGATGCGGCCGAGGTCGTCGGCGATCGAGGGCAGCGCCGACGCGACGGCGAGGCCGTCGAAGGCGGCGATGGCCACCACCGTCAGGTTGGCGACGGTGACGGCGAGATAGCGCGGCGACCAGATGCCGCCGCTCTCGCGGTCGGCGTTCAGCTGGCGCCGCCGGAGGCGTCCGCTACCTTCTGCTTGCCGGCGGAGATCCACGGCATCATCGCGCGCAGGTGCGAGCCGACCACTTCGATCGGGTGGGCTTTGCCCTCCTCTTGCATGCGGTGGTAGTCGGCGCGGCCGCTCTCGCTCTCGGCGATCCACTCGTCGGCAAACTGGCCGGACTGGATCTCGGCGAGCACCTGCTTCATCTCGGCCTTGGTGGCGTCGGTGACGATGCGAGGCCCGCGGGTGAGGTCGCCGAACTCGGCGGTGTCCGAGATCGAATAGCGCATACCGGCGATGCCCTCTTCGTACATGAGGTCGACGATGAGCTTCACCTCGTGGAGGCACTCGAAGTAGGCCATCTCGGGGGCGTAGCCGGCTTCGACGAGGGTCTCGAACCCGGCCTGCACCAAGCGGGTGAGACCGCCGCAGAGCACGACCTGCTCACCGAAGAGGTCGGTCTCGGTCTCCTCGGGGAAGGTGGTCTCGATGACGCCGGCGCGGGCGCCGCCGATGGCCTCGGCATACGAGAGGGCGAGGGCTTTGGCGCTGCCGGTGGCGTCTTGGTCGACGGCGATGAGGGCGGGCACACCGCCGCCTTCGTTGTAGGTGCGGCGCACCAGGTGACCAGGACCCTTGGGGGCGATCATGATGCAGTCGACGCCTTCGGGGGCGGCGATGCGTCCGAAGCGCACGTTGAAGCCGTGGGCGAAGGCGATCGCGTCGCCGGGCTGGAGGTGCGGGGCGATGTGGTCGTCGAAGATCGACTTCTGCTCGGTGTCGGGGGCGAGGATCATGATGACGTCGGCCCAGGCGGAGGCGTCCGCCATCGACTTGACGCTGAGGCCGGCTTCGGTGGCTTTGGCCGCCGATGAGGATCCGTCGCGGAGTCCGACGCACACCTCGACACCGGAGTCCTTCAGGTTGAGGGCGTGGGCGTGGCCCTGCGAGCCGTAGCCGATGACGGCGACCTTGCGGCCGCGGATGATGGAGGGATCGGCGTCTGCCTCGTAGTAGACGTTGGCGGCCATGTCAGCCCACCTTTCCTTTCTGGGTTGTGGGGACGGCCCGGAGTCGGGCCGAACGGTCGAGTTTGGGGAGCGCGACGCGTCCGGTGCGCTGCAGCTCGGAGATCTGGTGGTTGCCGAGGAGTTCTTCGAAGTCGTCGAGTTTGTCGGGGTGGCCTTCGAGGCTGACGGTGACGGCGTCGGTGCCGACGGCGAGAATCTTCGCTTCGAAGATGTTGGCGACTTCGACGAGTTGGGTGCGTTCCTCGGCGCTGACGCGGACGGTGGCGAGGAGGAGTTCGCGTTCGATGGAGCGCCGCGGGTCGAGTTCGGAGATCTTGACCACGTCGACCAGTTTGAACAGTTGTTTCACGATCTGTTCGAGGGGGGCGGATTCGAGGTCGACCACGATGGTGATGCGGCTCATCTCGTCGTCTTCGGCGGGGGCGACGGCGAGGGAGAAGATGTTGTAGCCGCGGCGGGCGAACAGGCCAGCGACGCGGGCGAGCACGCCGGGCCGGTTCTGGACGAGCACCGAGAGGATCGCATGGTTGATCGAGGTGCCGTGCGGGTTGATTGCGGTCATGGGGTGCCTTTCGGGGTTCCGAGCGTACGCCTCAGGTCAAGTGATGACGATGTTCCTGTTGGGACGGGTGCACGATCACGTCGTCGTTGCTGGCGCCGGCGGGCACCATCGGGAAGACCTTCTCGTTGGAGTCGGTGCGGAACTCGACGACGACGGAGCGGTCGTTGATCGAGTTCGCCTTGTCGATGGCGGGCTGGACCTCTTCGGGGCTCTCCACGCGGATGGCGACGCATCCCATGGATTCGGCCCATTTGACGTAGTCGGGGGTCTCGGTGGAGAGATACACCTCGGAGTAGCGCTCGTCGTAGAACATCTCCTGCCATTGGCGGACCATGCCGAGGTAGGAGTTGTTGAGGAGCGCGACCTTGACGGGGATGCGCTCGACGCTGGCGGTGACGAGCTCTTGGGCGGTCATCTGGAAGCAGCCGTCGCCGTCGACGGCCCACACGGTCTTGTCGGGCCGGCCGACTTTGGCGCCGATGGCCGCCGGGATGGCGAAGCCCATGGTGCCGAGGCCGCCGGAGTTGACCCAGGTGTAGGGCTCGGTGAAGTTCCAGTGGAGCGATGCCCACATCTGGTGCTGGCCGACACCGGAGGCGACGATGGTGCCGGCGGGCGACGAGTCGCGGAGTTTCTCCAGGCAGTACTGGGGTTTCAGGGCGGCGCCGGCTTCGGCGTCGTCGTAGGTGAGCGGGAAGATCTCCTGCCAGCCCGACACGCGGCTCTTCCAGGCGCTGATGTCGGCTGGGGCGGTGCCGCCCTCGAGGAGGTCACGCACGGCGGCGACGAGTTCTTCGGTGACGAGACGGCAGTCGCCGACGATCGGGACGTCGGGGCGCCGCACCTTGCCCTGTTCGGCGGGGTCGATGTCGACGTGGATGATCTTGGCGTCGGGGGCGAAGCCGTTGACGCGGCCGGTGATGCGGTCGTCGAAGCGGGCGCCGAGGGCGATGAGCAGATCGCTCTTTTGCATGGCGGTGGTGGCGGCGATGGTGCCGTGCATGCCGGGCATGCCAAGACAGAGCGGATGGTCGTCGGGGAACACGCCGCGGGCCATGAGGGTGGTGACCACCTGGATGCCGGTGAGTTCGACGAGTTCGCGCAGCGCTTCGGCGGCGCGGGCTTTCAGCATGCCGCCACCGGCGTAGATGACGGGGCGCTCGGCGGCGAGGATGAGGCGCGCGGCCTCTTTGATCATGCGGGGGTGGCCTTTGGAGGTGGGCCGGTAGCCGGGGAGGCTGTCGGCGACCTCGTCGTCGCTCGGCCAGTGCCAGGTCATCTCGTTCTGGAGGACGTCTTTCGGCACGTCGATGAGCACGGGGCCGGGGCGGCCGGTGGTGGCGATGTGGAAGGCCTGGCGCACGGCGAGGGGGAGGTCGTCGGCGGTCATGACGAGTTCGTTGTGCTTGGTGCAGCTGCGGGTGATGCCGACGGTGTCGCATTCCTGGAAGGCGTCGGAGCCAATGGCGGCGGTGCCGACCTGTCCGGTGATGCCGACCATGGGGATGGAGTCCATGTAGGCGTCCATAAGCGGGGTGACCAGGTTGGTGGCGGCGGGCCCGGAGGTGACCATGGCGACGCCGGGGCGTCCGGTGACGTGGGCGTAGCCCTCGGCCATGTGGCCGGCGCCTTGTTCGTGGCGCACGAGGACGTGGCGGATCGATGATTCGAGCAGCGGGTCGTAGGCGGGGAGGATGCAGCCGCCGGGCAGGCCGAACACGGTGTCGACCTGTTCGTGTTCGAGGGCTCGGATGAGGGCTTGGGCCCCGGTGATTCGGTGGGTGTTGCTCATGGCGGTGTCTCCAGGGTTGGGAGGAGGGCGAAAAAGGAAACGACCTCCCGGCTGGGAGGTCGGTGCGCGCGCAGGGTCGTTGGACCGGCGCGCTACCGGATGAGTACTACGAGCCCGAGGGCAGCGGTCGTGGAGGCGGTGCTCATCGCTGAAGAGTCTGCCACCGCGCCCGGGCGTTTACAAACGTCAGGCGTCGGTAATGACGAGATCCATGGTCACGTCATGGGCCTCGGTCGGCACGTCGTCGACGAGGCACTCGGCGAAACACACGCCGATGCGCGCCACGCCGGGTCGGAGTTCGGTGAGGAACCGGTCATACCAGCCGCCCCCTTGGCCGAGCCGGTGACCGGATGCGGTGAAGGCAACCCCGGGCACCACGACCAGGTCGATCGTCGCCGCGTCGGGTTCCTCTTCGGGCACGACGACGGCGAGGCCGAGGTTCCGGCAGTGATCGGCGAAACCCGAGAGGTCGACTTCGCCGGGGACGGCGTCGTAGACCATGACGGTGCCGGTGGCCGGTGTGTGGGCTTCAAGCCGTCCACAGATGACAGCCGAGCGCACGTCCTGGTTGGGCAGGCCGCGACGGAGTTGTCGGTAGTGGGAGCGCAGTTCCGCCTTGGTGCCGGCCACGTGCGAACCCTACGACTCGCTGGGATCGGCGCCTAGTGTCAGGTGTGTGAGCGAGATCGATCCGAAAGAGTTCCGCAACGTCCTCGGCCATTTCCCGACCGGGGTGACCGTGGTGACCGGCATGGACGGCGACACACCGGTCGGGTTGACCATCGGGTCGTTCACTTCGGTGTCGCTCGACCCGCCGATGGTCGGGTTTCTGCCGACCACGAACTCGTCGTCGTGGGCGGCGATGTCCGCGTCGGGTCGGTTCTGCGTGAATGTGCTCGGCGACACCCAAGGTGATGTGTGTTGGACGTTCGCGAAGTCGGGCAACGAGGACGAACGGTTCTCGAATCTGGATTGGCATGCCAGCCCGCTCGGTTCCCCGGTGATCGACGGTTCGTTGGCGTGGATCGATTGTGAGGTGGAGAGCGTCACCGAGATGGGCGACCACTACTTCGTGCTCGGCCGGGTCGCGTCGCTCGCTGCTGGTGACGGTGGTCCGTTGCTGTTCTTCAAGGGCAGCCTCGGCGGCTTCTCCCCCACGTGAAACGCCTTGCGCTCTCAGCGATCGCCGATGTTGCGGTGATCATTTTCTTCGTCGCGATCGGCCGTGAGGAGCACAACTCGGGCAGCAGCACCGCCGGGGTGCTCGAGACCGCAGCACCGTTCCTGATCGCACTCGCGATCGGCTGGCTGGCCACCCGGGCCTGGCAGAACCCGACCGGTGTCGGCCGCGGCCTCGGCATCTGGCTGGCGACGATCCTCGCCGGCATGAACCTTCGCCACTACGTCTTCGACGACGGCACCGCCACGGCGTTCATCATCGTCGCGAGCGCGTTCACACTGGCGGGACTGGTCGGTTGGCGACTAGTCGCCGGACGATTGACATCTTCCTTGTAAGGGAAGAGGCAGCGCCGAACTCCAGTCGGATCACACGGGATTCGTGATCGCGCCCTTCTCAGCGCCCTGAGCGAGACGCGCGTACTTGCCGAGCACACCAGTGGTGTAGCGAGGCGGGTTCGGCTGCCAGCCCTCACGGCGCTTCGCCATCTCGGCTTCGTCGACCAACACGTCAAGCGTCAGCGACGGGACGTCGATCTTGATCATGTCGCCATCGCGCACGAACGCGATCGGGCCGCCATCAACCGCCTCCGGAGCCACATGGCCGATGCAGAACCCCCAGGTGCCACCAGAGAACCGTCCGTCGGTGATGAGCGCGCAATCGGCGCCACGGCCGGCTCCCTTCAACGCTCCGGTGATGGCGAGCATCTCTCGCATACCGGGGCCACCCTTCGGGCCCTCGTAGCGGATCACGATGACCGTGCCGGGCTGGATCTCACCGGCCAGCACCGCCGCCATCGCACCGTCCTCACCATCGAACACTCGGGCCGGACCTTCGAAGGAGCGCTGCTCCTTGGTCAACCCGGCCACCTTCACCACCGAACCCGACGGGGCGAGCGACCCGGTCAACACGTTCAGGCCACCTTCAGCGTTGATCGGCGACGAGATCGGATACACCACCGTGCCATCAGGAGCCGGCGGGTCGACGTCGGCGAGATTCTCCGCCATGGTCTTGCCGGTCACCGTCACCTCGTCGCCATGAAGCAGGCCTTCCTCAAGGAGGTGCTTCAACACGACCGGCACACCACCGACACGATGCAGATCGGTCATGTGGAACTTGCCACCCGGCTTCATGTCGGCGAAATGCGGCACTTTGGCGGCGAGCCGGTTGAAATCGGCGAGCTCGAGGTCCACTCCGGCCTCATTGGCGATCGCCAACAGGTGCAACACCGCGTTCGTCGACCCACCGAGCGCGTTTGACAGCGCAATCGCGTTCTCGAAGGCGCCCTTGGTGAGAATGTCATGAGGACGAAGACCGGTCTTCAGCATCGCGATCACCGCTTCACCAGCAAGACGAGCATCAATCTCGCGCTGGCCGTCCACGGCCGGTGGTGACGCTGAACCCGGCAGGCTGAGGCCGAGCGCCTCACCAATCGACGACATCGTGTTGGCCGTGAACATGCCACCACAGGCCCCCTCACCCGGGCAGGCATGCGACTCGATCTCGTGGAGCTCATCCTCGGTGATGGTGCCCGCCGCGCACGCCCCGATTGCTTCGAACACGCTGGTGATGTCGAGGGCCTTGCCGTTCAGATTCCCCGGCAGTGTTGAGCCGTTGTAGACGAATACACCCGGCAAGTCGAGGCGCGCGATCGCCATCATCATCCCCGGCATCGACTTGTCGCAGCCACCGAGGGCCACCACCCCATCGAGACGCTCGGCGTGCACCACCGTCTCGACCGAGTCGCAGATCACCTCACGGCTCACCAACGAGGCCCGCATGCCCTCATGGCCCATCGAGATGCCATCCGACACCGTGATGGTGCCGAACTCGAGTGCCACGCCGCCAGCGGAGGTGACACCGTCTTTCGCGGCGGCCGCCAGGCGCTTCAACGACATGTTGCACGGCGTGATCTCATTCCACGACGACGCGATGCCGACCTGCGACTTACTCCAGTCGTCATCGGTCAGGCCAACCGCGCGCAACATGGCGCGCGCCGCCGCCTTCTGAATGCCGTCGGTGACGTCACGCGACCGCGGCTTGATGTCGACAGAGGTGTCCCGGGTGTCAGCCATGCACCGAACGCTAGTGGGCGACCGGTGCAGCCGGGTCTGCCGACAGCCCAAGCGACCGCGGATCCGACGAGCCGCCGTCGACCCGGTCGGGTGTCGCCGTCAGCACACCGCGTCGGTGGGACGAGGCACGGACAGGCCGAACAGCGGCCTCACCTTCAACCCCACCCAGGTGCCGACCAGCGCGAACACCGCCCACACCCAGCCATGCAGACTGCCGGAGGCAATACCGGAGAAGTAGGCGCCGATGTTGCAACCGAAGGCGAACGCCGCGCCGTAACCCATCAACGCCCCACCGATCAACCCTGCAGCGATCTGACGGCCGGGGACCTTGCGCACGAGGGCGAACGACCCCGCCGACGCCGACGCAGCCAGCGCGCCGATGATGATCCCGACGTTCAAGACCGTGGTCGTGTCGGTCAGGAGTCCGGTGTCGAGACCGGCGCGTCCGTCCCAGTAGGCCCATGAGGCTACGTCGACACCGACACCGTCGAGCACCTTGGAGGCCCACAACCTGAACGCCGAGGTGACCCCCCAGGGACGACCCGACACTGCGAGCACGAGGACGTTCAGAGCGCCGAGCAGCACCGCCCCCACCCAGATCGGCCATGCCCCACGGAGGAAACGAGCCGCGCCCACCGCCACCGGCGGGGTGTCGAGCGCCGGCGGCCGACGGCGGCGGATCACCAACTCAGCGGCGACCGCGATCAGACCGAGCAGGGCGACCAGCACCACCGTCCCCGAGACCGTCCCGATGTCAGCCGTGAAGCTGAAGGGGTCGGCGAGCTTCACGAACCCGGCGCCATCACCGGACCAGAAGCCGGCGTTCGCGACACCGATCCCCGATCCCGCGACGAACCCCGTCAAGGTCACGAGGACACCGATGTGGCCCGAACCCGTCGCGTAGAGCGTTCCCGATGCGCAGGACCCACCGAGTTGCATCCCGAGCCCGAAGAGGAACGAACCGATCAGCAGCCCGAGCGTGATCGGCGCCACATATCCGCGAGGTTCGGTGTCGAACAGTCCGCTGCCGTTGGCGATCAACACGGTGAAACCGATGACCGCGATCACCAACATCAGCATGTGCGCTTGGAGGGCGCGCCCCTGGCCGACAGCGACCAGCTGTCGCCACGCGGAGGTGAAGCCGAACCGGGAGTGGAACAACGTGACACCCAGGGCCAGGCCGAGCAGGGCCTTGACGACCGTCGACGAACCCTGATCGGTGGCGGCGAGCACCACCAGGAACAGGGCGAGCACCCCGCCGACGAGGGTGGCGCGGCTCTGCGCAGGAGGCATCCGGCTCGGGGGATCGTCCCCAACGTTCGGTGGTGCGATCGGCGCAGTGGTGGTCATCGAGATTCCTCCCCGAAAGAAAACATCACAAACATGATCATATTAGTCATGTTTGACGCCCGATCCAACCCCCGGCGTAAGCAACAGCAAGACATCGACGTCCAGTCAGAGATCAGGACCGTGAACGGCCGAACCCGAAGAGCTGCTGGGCGACCTTGCGCATCTGGATCTCCTCGGACCCCTCGGTGATGCGGTAGCGGCGGTGATGTCGATAGATGTGCTCGAAGGGCATGTGACGGCTGTAGCCCACTCCCCCGCAGGTCTGCATGGCCCGATCCGCGGCATCACAGGCGAACCGGTTCGCCCGGTAGTTGCACATCGCCACCTGATGGGTGACCTCCAGATGATGCTGCTGATCGAGCCGCCAAGCCGTCTCGCGGATCAACTGGCGCAACATCGCCGCCTCGGTGTGCAACTCGACCAAGGGGAACTGGATGCCCTGATTCACCGCCAACGGCTTGCCCCAGGTGACCCGCTCGTTGGCGTAGCGCACCGCTTCATCAACACAGAACTGACCGGCCCCGAGCGACGATGCCGCCTGGCGGATCCGGTTCTCATGCACGAAATGCTGCGCGAGGTAGAGCCCTTGGCCGACCTCGCCGAACACCGCCTCCGGGTCGACCCGCACATCGGTGAGTGTCACCTCGGCGTGATCGGTCGGCATATTGAACGTCCACCAGAAAAACTCAACCGAGAACCCCTCGGCATCGGTCGGCACGAGGAACGCGGTGATGCCGTTCGGTGTGCCCGGCTCACCGGAGGTGCGGGCGAAGATGATGTCGTGCGTCGCGTGATGCAGACCTGAGTTCCACCGCTTCGCCCCGTTGATGACCCAACCGTCACCGTCAGCCACCGCACGGGTCTCCATATAGGTCGCGTCGCTGCCGTGCTCCGGCTCGGTGAGGCCGAACGCCAAACGACGCGAACCGTCGAGGAACCCGGGCATCCACTCGGCGATCTGCTCCGGGGTGCCGAAATCGCGCATCATCAACACCGTCGGGAAGTTGCCGACAATCGACGACTCGTTCTGCAGATCGTTGTGCAAGCCGAGACCACGCCGGGCGAGATGCTCACGGATGATCGCCATCTCAAGATTCGAGGCGTCATGGCCACCGAACTCAGCCGGCAGCGCCCAGCGCAACCAGCCGGCGGTATCCGCGCGACGACGCATCTCAGCGAGCAACGCCTCCCACTCGGCCCGCGGCACACCGTCGTTGTCGAAATCGGTGCGAGCCCACTCACGCCGATGATCGAAGAACCGCATGTTGTCGTCGGCGTGCTGCAGCGGGAGGATCTCGGCCTCGATGAACGCGTCGAGGCCGTCGAGTGTCGCCTGGATGTCAGCGGGGATGTCGAAGTCCATCACCGAACGCTAGATGCCGCGTTGGGCACCATCGGCAGCGGCCGCTCAGCCGCGACGGGCGTCGAGGATCGCCGACACGGCTTTGCCGTCGGCTTGGCCTTTCGAGGCCTTCATGATGTGGCCGACGATCGCGCCCATCGCCTTGGCCTCACCCGCGCAGAACTTCGCCCAAGCATCGGGCTGAGCGGCGATCGCGTCATCGACCATCGACTCGAGCTCGGAGGTGTCCATCGCCTCGAACCCCTTCGCCGCCGCCAACGCGCGAGCATCCCCACCACCGGCCGCCACGATCTCCGCCAGCAACGTCTTCGCCTGGGTTGACGTCACCTCGCCGGCGACCTCCATCTGGGTCAACACCGCTAGATCCTCCGCCGGCACCCGCGGCGAGGCCGGCTCATCAGCGAAGGCCTCCTTCACCGCGATCAACGCCCGAGCCGCATCACCACCAGCAGCCACCACGGCATGCACGTAGTCGTCCTGGCCGCGATCGACCACCGTCGACACCGCCTCGGAAACAGCATCCTGACCGGTCGCCTCGGCCAGACACGCCCGACGCGCCGACGGCAACGGCGGCATCGAAGCCCGCACCTCAGCGATCCACTCGTCACTTGGGGCGAGCGGCACCAGATCGGGCTCAGGGAAATAGCGGTAGTCGTCGGCGTCCTCTTTGGTGCGCAACGTGTGCGTGCGGCCATCGGTCTCATCCCAATGGCGGGTCTCCTGGCGCACCACCTCACCGACGGAGATCAGATCGACCTGACGACGCCCCTCGTAATCAACCGCCCGGCCGACACTGCGCACCGAGTTCAAGTTCTTGATCTCACACCTCGTGCCGAAAGGCTCACCCGGGCGGCGAACACTCACGTTCGCATCCACCCGCATCGAACCCTCCTCCATCTTCGCGTCCGAGGCGCCGATCGCCGCCAGAATCGACCGCAACTCAGCCACATAGGCCCGAGCCTGCTCCGGCGAGCGGATATCGGGCCGCGACACGATCTCGACGAGGGGCACCCCTGCCCGGTTGAAATCGATCAACGAGGCCTCACTGCCATGGATGCGACCCCCGGCCCCACCCACATGGGTGCTCTTGCCGGTGTCCTCCTCGAGATGGGCGCGCTCCACCCCGATCACCGTGCCATCGGGCAAGGTGAGCGAACCGTCGACATTCAACGGCTGGTCATACTGCGAGATCTGATACGCCTTCGGCATGTCGGGATAGAAGTAGTTCTTCCGGGCGAACACACACGGACGGATCTCACACCCGAGCGCCAACCCGATCCGCATCGCCAACTCGACCGCGCGACGGTTCAACACCGGCAACGCCCCCGGCAGACCGAGCGTCACCGGATCGATATTCGTGTTGGGCTCATCACCGAACCGGTTCGGCGAGGCCGAGAACAACTTGGTGTTCGTCGCCAACTCGACATGCACCTCGAGGCCGACCACCATCTCGAAACCCTCATGCGTCCAGGTCACGACGCCCTCCGCTCCAACTCGGCCGCCACCTGGAACATCACCGGCTCCCCGAGCGCCGGAGCCAACACCTGCACCCCGACGGGCAGATCATCAGCCCCCGAACCGAACGGCACGCTCATGGCCGGATGCCCCGCCAGATTCGACGGGATCGTGTAGGTGTCACAGAGATACATCGCGAACGGATCCGCGGTCTTCGACCCGAACGGGAACGCCACACTCGGCGAGGCCGGGGTCAACATCACATCGCACCGCTCATAGGCCCGAGCGAAATCGTCGGCGATCAGACGCCGCACCTTCAACGCCTTGCCGTAATAGGCGTCGTAATAGCCGGCCGACAACGCGTAGGTGCCGAGCATGATGCGCCGCTGCACCTCATCGCCGAACCCCGCCGAACGCGTCGCCGTGTACATCGCGTTCGTATCGGCCGCGTCCACCCGCAGACCGAAGCGCACCCCGTCATAGCGAGCCAGATTCGATGAGGCCTCCGCCGGAGCGATCAGGTAATAGGCCGTCAAGCCGTAGGTGAACGCCGGCACCTCCACATCAACGATCTCGGCTCCCGCCGCCGCCAACGCCTCGAACGCCGCCTCGAGGCGCGCCTCAACATCAGCATCAGCACCAGCCGGCAGATCGCTGATACGACCGATCCGCACACCCTCGACACCAGCCCTCAACGACGCGCCGAGCGACGGGAACACCTCCGGGATCGACGTCGAATCACCCGGGTCGTGACCCGCGATCGACTCCAACAGCAGGGCCGCATCGGCGACATCGTTCGCGAACGGGCCGATCTGATCGAGGCTCGACGCGAACGCCACCAAACCGTGACGGCTCACCGCCCCATAGGTCGGCTTCACCCCGATCACTCCGCACAGCGCCGCCGGCTGGCGGATCGACCCGCCGGTGTCCGACCCGAGCGACACCTCAGCGAACCCTGCCGCCACCGCCGCCGCCGAACCACCCGACGACCCGCCCGGCACCCGCGACACATCGAGCGGATTGCGGGTCGGACCGAACGCCGAGTTCTCCGTTGACGACCCCATCGCGAACTCGTCGAGATTGGTCTTGCCGACCACCACCGCGCCCGCCGCCGCGAGACGCTCCACCACCGTCGCGTCATAGGGCGGACGCCAGCCGTCGAGGATCTTCGACGAACACGTCGTCGGCACACCCCGAGTGCAGAGATTGTCCTTCAACGCCACCGGCACCCCAGCCAACGGCCCCGGATCACCACCGGAGGCCACCACCGCGTCGATGGCTGCCGCCCGCTCCCGGGCCGCATCAGCTAGCACCAGATTGAACGCGTGCACCTCAGCCTCGCGAGCATCGATTGCACTGAGATAGCCCTCAACGACATCAGCGGCGCGCACCTCACCGGAACGGACGCCGGCGGCGAGTTCGACCGCGCGACCCATCAGCCGTCCAACCCGAGAATCGGCGGCACCCGGAACCGGTCGCTGTCCGGATCCGGCGCCGCAGCCAACACCTCATCACGATCGAGACCCGGCGCGACCGTGTCGTCGCGCAACACGTTCACCAACGGATAGGGCTGCGTCATCGGCTCCACCCCATCGAGATCGAGGGCGTCGATATCAGCGAAATGGCCGAGCATGTCGTCGAGCTGGGAGGTCATCGCCTCCAGACGCTCATCACCAAGATCGAGCCGGGCAAGACGCGCCACCTTGGCGACATCATCGGACGAGATCCGCTTCGACACGAGGACCGAGGCTACCGGCGAGCCCTCACCCGTCGCCGGGCGACACCGACGTCCGACGAGCAGTCAAGCGACCACCGAGGACCACCCCGGCGACACCAGCCACCACCCAGGCGAGCGCCATCCACTGATTCCAGCGCAACCCAGCGAGGAAATCCGCCGGATCGATTCGCAGACCCTCCACCCAGAATCGGCCGACGCCATAACCAGCGACATAGACCCACATGAGGCGACCCGTCGTCACCGCCGAGCGACCGACCCGCACCACCACCCAGGCCACCGCCAGATTCCAGAGGCTCTCGTAGAGGAAGGTCGGATGGAACAACGTGCCCGAGGCATACCCGGCCGGCAGATGCGCGTCATCGATCGAGAGCCCCCAGGGCAACTCGGTCGCGCGACCGAACAACTCCTGGTTGAACCAGTTCCCCCAGCGCCCGATCGCTTGGCCGACCGGGATCGCCGGAGCCGCCGCCCACAACGCCGACGACACCTCCACCCCACGGCGCCGCGCCGTGAACACCCCGAAGGCCACACCGAGGGCCACCCCACCGGGAATGCCGAGACCGCCCTTCCAGATCGCCGGGATCGCCCCGAGATCATCAGCGAACCGATCCCACTCGGTCGCCACGTGATAGAGCCGGGCCCCGATCAGACCACCGACCGCGCCCCACAAACCGATCGCGGAAGCGTCATCAGATGAACCCGCCCCCCGCGACTCGAGACGCGACCCGGTGACGCGGATCGCCGCCAGGAGCCCGATCGCGATCATCAGGCCGTAGAACCGCAGGTCGAGCGGGCCGAGCGAGATGCCGTTCGCCGGCGGCGACGGGAACGCTGCCAGCATCACAACGACGACACGAACGCCACCGACCGCTCCGCGATCACCTCGCGGTCGAAGTCCTGGGTGGCGACATGGAACGACCGGTCGAGCCACACATGCTCCACCGGGCCGCCATAGGTGGAGGCCAGATGGACACTGTCGGTGGTGGGCACCACATGGTCGTTGTGGGAGGTGAACAACAACAGCGGAGCCGACAACTCGCCGTAACGGTCGCATCGTGGCTCGACCCCGTCGAAATACATCGACTTCAGCGGCAACAACGGGGTGCCCTCATAGGCGATCTCGACCACATCGGGATCGGCGATGTCACTGCCGATACCGGGCAACACCGTCATGCCGTCGTCGATGAGCTCCATCACCATCGCCGTCTCCTCCGGGGAGCGCAGTCGCGCCACCGGATTCACACACACCAACGCCGCCGCCGGACGCTCCAAACCGACCGCGAGCGTCAACAGGCCACCCATGGAGAGCCCCGACACCACCACCCGCTCACAGCGAGCGCTCAACGTGTCGAAAGCCTCAAGCGCCGTGGAAAACCAATCGGACCAGTCGGTCGTCATCATGTCCTCGACCGTGGTGCCGTGACCCGGGAGACGCGGCATCTCGACATCGAAACCGGCCGCTATGAACGCCTCGGCGAGGGAACGCACCGAGGACGGATTGCCGGTGAAGCCGTGCATTACGAGCACACCGGTGGCCGAACCAGCCACATGGGAGAGCGGTTCCGCGCCAGCGAGCACTGGGGGATGAGCAGAGGAGTCGGCCATGGCCCGTTTCTAGCCGATCAGCAACCCGAACCAAGCCCGTAGCCTTGACCCGTGGCACGCACACGCACTATCGAGAGCGGAGCGGTCACCGCCCTCGCGCCCCTCATCGTGCTCGTGCCCTTCTGGCTGGTCGCCATGACCATCGCCTGGGCCGTCATCCGCATCGCCGTCGACCTCCCCTTCTGGACCGTCCCCGCTGCCTGGATCGCCCTCGGCATCACCTTGTTCATCCCCGCCGTCCAAGCCGCCGTGCTCACCCCGGTGCTCGGTGTACGGCGACCACGACCCGACGAAGTCGCGCGCATCGCCCCGGTCTGGGACCGCCTCATCGCCGAAGTCGGCAAAGGCGGCCACCGCTTCACGTACCGCATCGTCGACTCCGACGAACTGAACGCCTACGCCTGCGGCGGCCACCTCGTGGTCGTCACCAGCTTCGCCGTCGACGAACTGCCCGCCAGCGAACTCGCCGGAGTGCTCGCCCACGAACTCAGCCACCACCTCGGCCTCCACACCGTCGCCCTCACCGTCGGCCACTGGCTGTCACTCCCGATCGTCGCCCTCGCCCGCATCGGCTTCTTCCTGCAGAACGTCGCCCGCGCCGCCACCGAGAGCTTCGTGCAACACTCCGCCGCCCTCACCGCCCTCGGCCGGGTGATCGCCGGACTCCTCACCGGAATCTCATGGGTCTTCCTCGCCGTCCTCCACGCCTCCGACGCCGTTGGAAACCTCGTTGGCCACCAAGCCGAATACGAAGCCGACCGCCGCGCCATCGACCTCGGACACGGGCCCGAACTCGCAGCCGCCCTGCGACGGCTGATCCAACTTGGTGGCGGCCGACGCGCGATCGGTTTCCGCGCCCGACTCGGCGCCAGCCACCCGGCCGCGCGCACCCGAGTCGCCCGGATCGAAGCTCTCCTGCGTCACCCGACGATGCGCTGATCACACAAATGATGTCTCTCCGCAACCTTTGTGTGATCAGGCCGTCACCGGCGCCACCACCGCCCGAGTGACCGCCACCAGATCATTCGGCGACACACCGACATCCACCCCGCGCCGGCCACCGCTCACATACACCCGGTCGAAGAGCACCACCGTCTCATCCACCACCGTCGGCAACGAACGACGCTGACCGAACGGCGAGATACCGCCGACCACGAACCCCGTCACCCGCTCAGCTCGATCCGGAGGACACATCTCCGCCCGCTTCGCCCCGAACGCCGCCGCCACCGCCTTCATCGACACCGAGCACGTCACCGGCACCACCACCACCGACTCCGCGCCATCGACCAACACCACCAAGGTCTTGAACACCGACTCCGGCTCCACCCCGAGCGCCTCGGCCGCCTCGATCCCGAAATCGGTGCGGGCCGGATCATGGCCGTACTCGGCGACCACATGATCGACCCCAGCCTCGACGAGCACGCGGACCGCAGGAGTCACAAACCCCAGTATGGGAGACGCGGCTAGGTTCGGAGGCAATGCGCATCGACTCCGAACCCTCCCTCGACCCGGGCGACTACGAGTTCTCCCACACCGTCCGCGTCCGCTTCTCCGAGACCGACGCCATGGGCATCGTCCACCACAGCCGCTACCTCCCCTACATGGAGGAAGCCCGCGTCGAATACCTCCGACACATCGGCCACCCGTACCACGAGATCCGCGACGCCGGCATCGAGATGGCCGTCCTCGAAGCCTTCCTGCAATACCGACTCCCCCTCGAATTCGACGACGTCGTCAACGTCCACGTCGCCATGGGAACCATCACCCGAGCTACCTTCCAGATGACCTACCTGCTCACCGTCGACGGCCAGATCCGCGCCACCGGCGTCACCGCCCACGGTGCCCTCACCCCCGAGGGCAACGCCACCCGGCTCCCCGACTGGTTCCGCGACTTCACCCCACCGGCGCGAGCCACCTAGCGTTCACCCATGCGCTCGCCGAAGGACTTCTTCCGACCGCTCGCCGTCGGCGCCCCCGAGCCGGTCCGCGAGATCCCATTCCGGCCAAGCCGGATGCTCCACTTCTTCCCGCCGAACAACGACAAGATGCGGGCCAAGGTGCCCGGCATGGTCGGCACCGTCGACGTGCTCGTCGCCAATCTGGAAGACGGCGTCCCCATGGCCGACAAAGAAGCCGCCCGCGCCGGCCTCATCGAAGTCGCCACCACCGTCGACCTCGGCACCACCCAACTGTGGACCCGCGTCAACAGCCTCGACAGTCCCTGGTGTCTCGACGACCTCACCGCCGCCGTCACCCAAGCCGGCGAAGCCATCGACGTCATCATCCTCCCCAAAGTCGAAGGCCCCGAAGACATCCACTACGCCGACCGGCTCATCGCCCAACTCGAAGCTCGCGCCGGCATCAGCCGACCCATCCTCATCCACGCCATCTTGGAAACCGCCCGCGGCGTCGCCAACGTCGAAGAGATCTGCCTCGCCTCACCGCGCATGCAAGGACTCTCCCTTGGCCCCGCCGACCTCGCCGCCAACCGACGCATGAAAACCACCCGTGTCGGTGGAGGACACCCCGACTACCTCGTGCGCGACGACCCCAACCCCGACCACCCCGAGGCCGAGCGCGCCACCCACCAGCAAGACCTCTGGCACTACACCCTCGCCCGCATGGTCGACGCCTGCGTCACCGCCGGCATCCTCCCCTACTACGGACCCTTCGGGGACATCCGCGACCTCACAGCCTGCGGCGACCAGTTCCGCAACGCCTACCTGCTCGGCTGCGTCGGCGCCTGGACCCTCCACCCCGACCAGATCGTCGTCGCCCGCGAGGTGTTCTCACCCTCGGCCGCCGAAGTCGCCCACGCCCGCCGCGTCATCGAGGCCATGGGCGACGGCACCGGAGCGATCATGCTCGACGGCAAGATGGAAGACGACGCCAGCGTGAAGCAGTGCCGGGTCGTCGTCGCCCTCGCCGACCAGCTCGCCGCCACCGACCCCGACCTCGCCACCCTCTACGCCGCCCCATGAGCGACCTGCGACCACGACGCAGCGTCCTCTACATGCCAGCCGCCAACGAGCGCGCCCTCGACAAAGCCCGCACCATCCCGGCCGACGCCCTCATCCTCGACCTCGAGGACGCTGTCGCCCCCGATGCCAAAGACGCCGCCCGAGCCAACGCCTGCGCCGCCGCGGCGAGCGGCGACTACGGCAACCGAGAGATCACCATCCGCTGCAACGCCCTCGCCACCCCCTGGGGCGCCGACGATCTCGCTGCCGCCGCCACCAGCGGCGCCCAGGCCGTCGTCATCCCGAAGATCGAATCCGTCGACGAACTCAACGCCGTGGTCACCCACCTCGACGCCGCCGGAGCCCCCGCCGACCTCGGCGTGTGGGCCATGGTCGAAACCCCGACCGCCATCGCCGACATCCGATCCATCGTCGCCCACCCGCGCGTGCCGGTGCTGGTGATGGGCACCAACGACCTGTTGAAAGAACTCCGGGCCGAAGCCGGAGCGAACCGCGAAGCCCTCGTGCCCCACCTCGCCGCCGCGCTCCTCGGCGCCCGCGAAGCCGGCAAGGTCATCCTCGACGGCGTCTACAACGACGTGCGCGACCCCGACGGATTCCTCGCCGAAGCCGAACAGGGACGCCGCCTCGGCTTCGACGGCAAAACCCTCATCCACCCCTCACAGGTCGACCCGGCCAATGACACCTGGGCGCCGAGCGCCGAGGCCGTCGACCACGCCGAGCGGGTCATCTCCGGCTTCGAAGCCGCCGAAGCCGAAGGCCGCGGCGTGATCACCGTGGACGGGCGCATGATCGAGAACCTCCATGTCGACAACGCCCGGCGCGTGCTCGCCACCGCCCGCGCCATCGCCGAACTCGGCGGCTGAACCTCAGCCGTCGACGGTGCGGCGGATCTCGACGATCTTCGAGGCCGCGTCGTTCGCGTCGTCGCCCTGATCGGCGAGCAACGCTGAGCGATCCTTGGCCGCCTCACGCTCGGCCCGGGCCGTGTCGGCCCGGTCGATCGCGGCCTCGGTGCCGTGCTCATTGATGAACTCGGCCCACTCGACCAGCGAATCGACCATCTCGTCCTCGGGGACGACGGCGACATTGCGACCCTTCACGAACAGATGCCCGCGCCGGTTGCCGGCCGCGATACCGAGATCAGCCTCACGGGCCTCACCCGGGCCGTTCACCACGCACCCCATGACCGCCACCTGCAACGGCAACTGGCGCTCACCGAAGGCATCCATGGCGCGCTTGGCGACATCGATCACGTCGATCTCGGCGCGACCACACGACGGACAGGCGATGAGATCGACGTTCTTGCGCTCGCGAAGGCCGAGCGCCTCGAGCAACTGGCGGCCCGCTCGCGCCTCCTCGACCGGATCGGCGGTGAGTGAATAGCGGATCGTGTCGCCGATGCCCTCCATGAGCAGCGTCGCGATACCCGCCGTCGCCTTCACCAACCCCGCCGGCGGCGGACCCGCCTCGGTGACCCCGAGATGCAACGGATGATCGGTCACCTCCGCGAGCTGGCGATAGGCCTCCACCATCAGCGGCACGCTTGACGCCTTCACCGAGATCTTCACCAGATCGAAGTCGACCTCAGCGAAATAGGCCAACTCGCGCTGGGCCGACTCGACCATGGCCTCGGGCGTCGCCCCACCATGGCGCTCGTAGAGATCGGGATCGAGGGATCCGGCGTTCACCCCGATGCGGATCGGCACCGAACGGTCACGGCACTCCGCCGCCACCGCCTTGATGTGCTCGGGCTTGCGGATATTGCCCGGATTGAGACGCAGACCCTGCACACCGGCCTCGAGCGCCGCCAGCGCCATGCGGTACTGGTGATGGATATCAGCCACGATCGGCACCGGGGAACGCGGCACGATCTGCGCGAGACCCTCAGCGGCCTCAGCCTCATTGCAGGTGCAGCGAACGATGTCGCAACCCGCCGCCGCGAGGGCGTAGATCTGCTGGAGGGTGCCCTCCACATCGGCGGTCTTGGTGATCGTCATCGACTGGACGCTCACCGGCGCCCCACCACCGACCGGCACCGACCCCACCATGATCTGGCGGGTCGTGCGACGCTCAGTGCTCCACTCGGTCACATCCATGACGACTCCGATCGCCCGATCAACCGACCGGTCTCACGATGTCGAGGTAGAGCCCCGACACGAACAGGAACAACAACACCGTCACCACCGCCATCGTCAACGGCATCAACTTCTCGACGTCGGCGTGATAGCGGCGACCACCCCGCTCGCGCGCCCGCTCATAGGTCGCCACCAGGGCGTGACCACCGTCGAGGGGCAACAACGGGAACATGTTGAACACACCGACGAACACGTTCAACAAGGCCAACAACTCGAGCACCCCGGCCAAGCCGGCCACCTCGCCGACATCGTCGCTCACCGAGGTGATGCCGACCAGCGTGGTCGGCCTTGTCGACAGATCATCGGTCTCACCGGACAGATGGCTGAGCACATTCACCGGGTTGAGCACCCGCAACACCCCGACCACCGAATCGCCGACCGAGGTGACCATCGACGAGGCCGCGTAGACCGGTGACGACCACCAGGAGCGCTGCACCACATCGACCAGCGGCGAGGACGACACCCCGAGGAAGGCGACATCGTCGGGGCCGCCCACCAACTCGAAGGAACCGAGCGTGACCGGGAGCGTCACCAGAGCCCCATCGCGATCGACCACCACATCGACCGAGTCACCCGGAGCGTGCGACACGATCGCCTCGCCGAGCGGCGTGCCCTCGACCACCTCGACCCCACCGACCGACAGGATCACATCGCCCACCGCGATGCCCGCCGACTCGGCCGGCAGACCCTCGGAGGTGGCGCGCACCTCGGCCCCGTCGCCGAGCACCGACTGGCCACTCAGCGTGTAGACACCCGACAGCAAAACCAGGGCGATCACCATGTGCATGATCGATCCGGCCGAGATCACCAACAGGCGCCGCGGATACGACTTGGAGCGATAGGCGCGACCCTCCTCAGCCGGATCGACCTCGTCCATCATGTTCATGCCGACGATGCGCACGAACGCCCCGAGCGGCAAGGCCCGGATGCCGTACTCGGTCTCACCGCGCCGGAAACTCCAAACCCGAGGGCCGAAACCGATGAAGAACTGCGTGGCCTTCATGCCGGTCCACCGCGCCGTCGCGAAATGACCCAACTCGTGGAGGAACACCGACACCAACAACCCGACCGCGAACACCAGCCACCACACCGAGAAGAACCCGAGCACCGCGAACAGGGCGACCAGCACCGCCACCCGGGCACCACCGCGCAGCCCGCCGACCAACTCGTCGTCGGCGCGCTCCACGACCGCACCACCGGCCATCACCTCAGAAGTGAAACGACCGCGCAGCGAGGCATCGGGCACCCTCGGCGCCGGCCACGGGGAGGACTGATCGTCAGTGGGGGATCTCATGATGGTCTCGTTGCGCGCAGGGTCTAGTAGACCCGGGCGGCGAGCCACGTCGAGGCTGACTCCCGGGCCGACCGATCGGCCCCGATCACGTCCTCGACGCTAGTAGGTGGGTGTACGGCATGCTCATCGAGCACCGCGGACACCACATCAGGGATCACGCTCCAGCTGATCCGGCCGGCGAGGAACGCCTCCACGGCCACCTCATTGGCCGCCGAGAGCGCCGCCGGCGCCGTCCCTCCGGCCCGACCGGCCTGATAGGCCAGATCGAGGCACCGGAACGTGGCGCGATCCGGAGCATCGAAGTCGAGCGAACCGAGCGATGACCAATCGATGCGGCCAAAGGGCACCGACGACCGCTCCGGCCAGGCCAAGGCATAGGCGATCGGTAGGCGCATATCGGGCATCGACAACTGCGCGATCGTCGACGCGTCGGAGAACTCCACCATCGAATGCACCACCGACTGGGGATGCACCACCACCTCGATGTCGTCGTAGTCGACACCGAAGAGCTCATGAGCCTCGATCACCTCGAGCCCCTTGTTCATCAACGTCGACGAATCCACCGTGATCTTCGGGCCCATCAACCAGGTCGGATGCGCCAGCGCGTCCTCCACCGTCACCGAGGCCAGATCCTCAGCCGAACGCCCCCGGAACGGACCACCCGACGCCGTCAACACCAGACGCGACACCTCGCGCGAGGCATCCACCGACGACCGCAGACACTGATGCAGCGCCGAATGCTCACTGTCCACCGGGATCAACTCAGCCCCCGGCGTCGCCCGCAACGGCTGCACCACCGGCCCGGCCGCGATCAGACTCTCCTTGTTGGCGAGCGCCAAGCGGCGACCCGCCGCCAGCGTCGCCACTGTCACCGGCAACCCGGCGAAACCGACCACCCCGTTGACCACCACATCGACCTCGGCGCACAGCGGAGCAACATCGTCAACCACCTCGACCCCATCGAGAGCAGCAGCCACCTCGCGGCGCGCCTCAGCATCAGCCACCGCCACCACCCGAGGGCGCACCGCCCGCGCCTGGGCGACGACAGCATCGACCGACGCCCCAGCCGACAGCGCGACCACCTCGTAGCGGTCGGGCTCGGCGGCGATCACCTCCAGCGTCTGACGCCCGATCGACCCCGTCGATCCGGCGACCAGGACGCGGATCACTGCACCCAGGGTTCGATGATCCGGGTCAGGTAGTAGACCGCGGGAAGGGTCAACAAGAACCCGTCGAAACGATCGAGCACCCCGCCATGGCCGCGCACCAGCGACCCGAAGTCCTTGATGTCGAGGTTCCGCTTGAACATCGACTCGAGCAGATCGCCGGCCGGGGCGAACACCGACACCACCACCGCCAGCAACAACAAGTCGCCAGTTCCCGACCAGGTCGAGTTCCAGCCACCGATACCGACCACGATCAACACCACGATCGTCATCAACGCCCCACCGATGAACCCCTCCACCGACTTGCCGGGCGAGATCCACTGACGCAACGGCGTGCGGCCCGCCGCCGAACCGACGAAGAGCGCGCCCACATCATTGGCCACCACCGCGAGCGCCAACATGAACAACGTGTCGGTGCCGGTATCGGCGAGCAGCACACCCTGGGTGGTGGAGAACCGCACGATCAACGCCGCGAACGAACCACCGAGGCCGATCCACATGATCCCCGCCGCCGCCACCGAGATGTTCGGCAACGGGCCGCTCTCGACCGAGCGCGCCCCCACATGGGTGAGCGCCACCGCGGCGAACCCGAGCATCAACACCAACGGCAACGCCGTCTCACCGACCCAATAGGTGGCGATCGGCGCCGCCACACAGGTCGCGATACCAGGCACCACCGCCGGGCGATACCCCTTCTCGGACAACTTGTCGAAGAACTCCACCGCGCCGAGACCGAGGATCACCGCCACCAACGCCACCGTCGCCCACGGGCGATAGGTGAGCACCCCGACGAAGATCGCCACCAGCAACACCCCGACCGCGGTCGCCATCGGCATATCGCGGGCCGATGACGCACGACCTCCCGCCGCAAGACTCCCCCGCGGCGCGCCACTCGGACGCGGCCCCTTCGGACCCGGACCACCCGGGCGAGGACCCTGACGGCGGCGACCCGAGGCCGCCGGCGGCTCACTGCGCTCGATACCCGACGGATCGGTGCCGATCACGATGCGCGACGACGCCGGGCGCGGCTGCTCGCCGGTCACCCGCTCACGCGGCACCGACGGCGCCTCACGAGTCGGCTCCGGCTCGGCGTCATCAGCCCACACCGGGTTCTCCGCGGTGAACGACGCCCACAACTCATCCTCGGAGCGCGTCGGCACCGGATCAGAATCATCAAAGGAGATGAGATCGTCGCGGGACGGACTCACCGAGGTCACATCACCGGTCGGCGAGTCCTCGACGATGCGACGGATCTCACCCGAGGGATCGATCGCCCGCGGGACCTCACCGGTGGGCGGCTCCGTCCAATGCGGCATGGGCCCCGACTCGTCGCCGAAACGCAAGGGCGGATCATCGTCGGCCGGCGCCGGATCGTCGAAGTTCTCGAGCGGATCATCACCGGGCACCGAGCGCGCACCCGGATCGGTGCCATCACTCGCCCGACGACGCGGGCGCTCATCGGTCGGATCGCCGAACAGCGAGCCCGGCTCGCCCCACATGTCGTCGCTCATAACTCCCCCTCCCGACGGCCCTCAGACCTCAAGCAGTTCCTGTTCCTTCCGACCGAGACCCTGATCGATCCGATCCACATGCTCATGGGTCGACTTGTCGAGCTCCTTCTCGGCCCGCTCCAGATCATCGGCGGAGATCTCGCCGTCCTTCTCGGCAGCCTCGAGATGCTTGCGGGCATCCCGGCGGATGTTGCGCACCGCCACCCGGCCGTCCTCGGCCATGGTCTTGGCGATCTTCACATAGTCACGGCGACGCTCCTCGGTGAGCGCCGGGAAATTGAGACGGATCACCACCCCGTCGTTGTTCGGCGACACCCCGAGATCGGAATCGCGGATCGCCTTCTCGACGGCGGCCAACGTCGAGCGATCATGCGGTTTGATCAACAGCTGACGGGCCTCGGGCACCTGGATCGACACCAACTGCTGCATCGGGACCGGCGCGCCGTAGTACTCGACCATCAACTGCTCGACGAGCGCCGGCGCCGCCCGACCGGTGCGCACCGTGGCGAACTGGGCCTGGACGTGCTGGACCGCCTTGTCCATCTTGTCCATGGCGTCCAGCAGGGTCTCGTCGATCACGCCGTCAATGGTACCCATCGGGCGACCGACCCGACGGGGACGCTGGCGCGGCCCCGCGACTCAGTGGACGATCGTGCCGACCGACTCGCCGTCGAGGATCGAACGGAGCGAACCGGCCTGGCTCATGTCGAAGACCACGATCGGGATCGCGTTGTCGCGGCAGAAGGCGATCGCCGTCGCGTCCATGACCTTGAGGTCCTTCGTCATGACCTCCATGTAGCCGACCTCGTCGTACTTCACGGCGTCGTCATTGGTGCGCGGATCGGCGCTGTAGACACCGTCGACTCCCGAGTGGGTGCCCTTCAACAACGCGTCCGCCTCGATCTCGGCGGCACGGAGCGCGGCGGCCGTATCGGTCGTGAAGAACGGGTTGCCCGTACCGGCGGCGAAGATGACCACACGGCCCTTCTCGAGATGACGGACCGCGCGACGACGGATGTAGGGCTCGGCGATACGGGGCATCTCGATCGCCGACTGCACCCGGGTCGGCTGACCCTTGCGCTCGAGGGCGTCTTGGAGCGCGAGCGCGTTCATGACCGTGCCGAGCATGCCGATGTGGTCGCTCTGGGTGTCGTCCATCCCCGACATCGCACCGGTGCGGCCCCGCCAGAAGTTGCCACCTCCGACCACGACCGCCACATCGACGCCGAGGTTCTGGCGCAGATCGATGATCTCGAGCGCGGTCGCCTCGAGGGTCGCGCCGTCGAGCCCACGACCCGACGGCCCGGCGAGCGCCTCACCGGAAGGCTTGAAGACGATCCGCTTCCACCGGGGAGAGACCGTCTCAGACATCGCTCTCAGCCGATCTCAACCTGGGCGAACCCGGCGATGGTCGCCGAACCGATGAACTGCGAGACCGACTGCTTGTCGTCCTTGGCGTAGGGCTGCTCGAGGAGACACACATCCTTGAAGAAGCCACCGAGGCGACCCTCGACAATCTTGTCGATCGCCTGCTCGGGCTTGCCCTCATTGCGGGTGATCGTCTCGAGCGTGGCGCGCTCCGCCTCGACCACCTCGGCCGGGACATCCTCGCGACGCAGGTAGCGCGGCCGGGCGAAAGCGATGTGCACCGCCACATCATGGGCCATCGCGTCGTCGGCTCCGGACATCTCGACGAGCACGGCGTTGACTCCGCGCCCACCCTGGACGTGCTCGTAGTGGCCAAGGACGTTGCCGTCCGCGGCATCGATCCGCACCACATCGCCGAGCTCGATCTTCTCCTTGAGCGTGATCTTCAACTCCTCGAGCTGCTCGTTGCGCGAGGCCACCGCATCGGGGCCGTCGGCGATCACCGCGGCCACCAGCGCATCGGCCTCAGCCTTGAACTGGTCGCTGCCGGCGACGAAGTCGGTCTCGGACTTCAACTGGACGATCGCTCCGGTGCCACCGGACACCGAGATCGCGACGACACCCTGGTTGTTCTCGCGGTCATCGCGCTTCGCGCTCGCGGCGAGACCCTTCTCGCGGAGGAACTGCTTGGCCGCCTCGAGATCACCACCGGTGTCCTCGAGGGCCTTCTTGCAATCCATCATGCCCGCGCCCGTCGACTCGCGGAGCGACTTCACATCCTGTGCGGTGAACGACATCTCGACTACCTCTCTCAGCTCTCTTCGGACGTCTCAGCAGCGGCCTCATCGGCCGCGGGCTCCTCGGCAGCGGGCTCCTCGGCGACGGCTTCAGCGGCGGGCTCGGCCGGGGCCTCAGCCTTGGCCGCCAGACGGGCCTCGCGCTCGGCCTGCGCCTTCGCGGCGGCCGCGCGAGCCTCGGCCTGCGCCTTGGCGAAGGCCTCCTCCTCCTCGGGGGTGCGCTCGGGCGGGGCCGGGATGACCGGGGCCGCCGACGGGCGACGCGAGGCGACATAGGCGCCCTCGAGCACCGCCTCGGCGATCACGTTGGTGAACAGCGAGTTCGCGCGGATCGCGTCGTCGTTGCCCGGGATCGGGTACTGGATCGCGTCCGGATCGACGTTGGTGTCGACCACGGCCACCACCGGGATGCCGAGCTTGTTCGCCTCGGTCACCGCGATGTGCTCCTTCTTGGTGTCGAGCACGAAGATCGCGTCGGGGGCCTTGGTCATGGAGCGCAGACCACCGAGGTTGCGCTGGAGCTTGGTGAGCTCACGATCGAGGAGGAGGGCCTCCTTCTTGATCATGACCTCGAACTCACCGATCTCCTTCTGGCGCTCGAGCTCGAGCATCTTGCCGACGCGCTTGGAGATGGTGCCGAAGTTGGTGAGCATGCCGCCGAGCCAGCGCTCGTTCACGTAAGGCATGTTGCAGCGGTCAGCGGCCTCGCGGACCGGGTCCTGGGCCTGCTTCTTGGTGCCGACGAACAAGATGGTGCCGCCGTCGGCTGCCATGTCGCGCACGAAGTTGTAGGCGGTCTCGACGCGGCTCAGCGTCTGGTCGAGATCGATGATGTAGATGCCATTGCGCTCACCGAAGATGAATCGCTTCATCTTCGGGTTCCAACGCCGGGTCTGGTGCCCAAAGTGAGCACCTGCCTCGATCATCTGGCGCATCGAGATGACAGCCATGGGAATCTCCTGTTCTGCGGTTGTCCGCCGATCCGGGCGCCGAAGCGACCGCAGTGGGACCGGGGAATGCTCTGATCCTGTGACCCACCGGTCGATGGGCCCTCGATGATGCTACCGACGAGCCCCCGGGAACACTCCCGCGCTGCCCGGGCAGGGCGCGGGCCTCGGTGCCGGTTCGCCCGGGCCGAGCAGGCTGGCCCGCAGATGCCCGAACCTCAGCATCCGGGTCGGATCGACATAGAGCGACCCGACCCGCCAGCCGAGATGGAACACCCCGGTGGTCACCCCGAGCCGGTCCCCCGCCGACACCCGGTCACCCCGCGGCAGACCTGAGCCCCGCGTCCCGGCGAAGGTGACCCGCCAGAGACCCGGCGCACCGTCGAGGGCGATGACCACATGGTCGCGCCCCGCCACCGAACCGACATAGGTGACCCAACCATCGGCGACGGCCCGCACCGGCGAGCCGAGCGGGGTCGAGAACTCCAGGCCACGGTTCCCCGCACACCACCGACACGCCGGCGGACGGAACACATCGACCAGGACCCCGTCGACCGGCATCGTCCAACACCCCGAGCGGGCCTGCGCGACCCCCTCGGTCGACGCCGACACCAGCACGACCAGCAGCGACAGCGCGAACGACAGCCCGACCGACCGGCGCCTCGACACGAACCGAGAACCCATGACACCCCCGACCGCCCCGGGGCGGTCACTCAGACGAGACCGGCGGAACGCATCCGCGAGCGCAACGAGAGCACCGAGCGGGTGTGCAACTGCGACACCCGCGACTCGGTGAGCCCGATCACCCCGCCGATCTCGGCGAGGGTCAGGCCCTCGTCGTAGTAGAGGCCGAGGACCAACCGCTCGCGCTCGGGCAACGACCGGATCGCCGACCGCAGCCCAGCGCGAACCTCATCGGCCTCGACCGCCGATGTCGGTGTGTGCTCGGCATCGCCGTCGACGGCAACCGGTTCAAAACCGGCAGCGACCGCGCGGTCGAGCGGCCCGACCGTCGTGGACGCCACCTCGGCCAACCAGCGCTCCAACTCCTCGGTCGACACCCCGAGGGCCTCGGCCAACTCAGCGTCAGTCGGGGCGCGACCATTGCGATGCTCGAACTCGGCGAGCGCCGACTCGATACTGCGCGCATGCGAGCGCACCGCGCGCGGCACCCAGTCGAGCTGTCGCAAGCCGTCGTAGATCGAACCGCGGATCCGCGGCCCGGCGAAGGTCTCGAACTTGACCCCCTGATCGGGATCGAACCGCTCGATCGCGTCGATCAGACCGAACACCCCGGAGGAGATGAGGTCACCCGGATCGACCGAGGACGGCAGACCCGCGCCGACACGACCGGCGACGAACTTCACCAGCGGCGAGTAGTGGACGATGAGATGGTCGCGCGAGGAGGCCTGCCGACGGCGCAGCCACCGATCCCAGTGCATCGCCAACTCATCAGCCGGATCCATCACCCCCGGCCGAGCCCCCGGAGGGAGCGGCGGTGGGGGTGGCGGCGGTGGCGGGGGTGGCGGAGGCGGTGGACAGGTCATGCGCGGGGGTGGGAGTCGCGGTAGGCGGCGGTGAGACGCTCGCGGCTCACATGGGTGTAGCGCTGGGTCGTCGAGACATCGGAGTGACCGAGAAGTTCCTGGACCGCCCGCAGATCGGCGCCGCCGTCGAGCAGATGCGTGGCGAAGGTGTGTCGCAGAGCGTGCGGATGGGTGGGAGTCGGCGAGCGACGATCGAGGATGCGACGCACATCGCGTGGTGTGAGACGGCGGCCGCGCTCATTACCGAAGAGCTCGTCGCCCGTCACCACCTCGTGGCGGAGGCCGAGCCAGCGCCGGAGCGCATCGACCGTCGGCTCGCCGAGGGGGACGAGTCGCTCGCGCGAACCCTTCCCCCACACCCGCATCGAACCGCCATCGAGATCCAGGGCGCCCACATCGAGCGAGCACAACTCGGCGACACGCACACCCGAGCCGTAGAGCACCTCAAGGACCGCGTCATCGCGGGCCCGACGCCACTCGGGCTCATCCGGGTCGACGGGCGGTTCGAGCAGTCGATCGAGCTCGTCACGGTCGAGGACGCGAGGGAGGCGCGACTCGCCACCCGACACCTGGATACCGGCCATCGGATCGGCGGTGAGACGACCGGTCTCGACCGTCCAGCGGAAATACCGCCGGAGTGCCGCCGCCTTGCGCGCGATCGACCGACGCGCGTACTGCCGGGTCGACAGATTGGCCACATAGCGACGTACCGCGGTGCGGGTCACCTCCTCGGGCGAGGACACGCGCATCCGCGACACCCACTCGACAAACAGCCGCAGATCGGTGCGATAAGCCTCAAGGGTGCGCTCGCTCAACGAGGTGAGCGAACCCGTGAACTGATCGAGGGCCCACGAGGACAGGTCAACGGCAACCGGAGCACCCTCGGCCGGAGCATCACCGGGCGCGCGGTCATCGGACCCGCTCATGACCACGACGGTATTACGCCGTCACGGTGGGAGTCCGGACACAGCCACCTCCAGCCATCCGGCCTCGTCGGCCAACCACCCCTCGCGGAGCAGTTCGGCGACCGCCGCGGCCACCGGCGCGACCCCGGCCCCCGACAGCGCCACCAGCTGATCAAGCGACCTCGGCCCGTCACGGCAGGACTCATCGGGGAGGCCGAGCATGGTGAACGAGGGCAACCCCGGACCCACATGCACCTCGACCCCCACCCGATGGCCACGAGCACCGGGCACCGAGCACCGAGGCCGAATGGACACTGGCGATCACGAGCCACCTCCGACAAGACACCGGGCCACATCGGCACCGGACCACGGGAGGCGGACGCCTCGATCGACCACGAACCTAGACAGGGGGTGCGACGGTGACCCCGGCCCGGCCACGGCACATGGCACACTCGCCCCGATGAGACATCTCGCCCTCACCCTCGTCGCCATCGGCGCGGCATGCGGCGGCGGGAACTCCAACAGCGACCCCGTCGCCTTCTGCGACGCCCTGTCCGCATCGCTCGATCTCGTGCGCAACCCGGTCATCACCACCGAGGCCGAGATCGATCAGACCCTGCTCACCTACCGACGACTCGGTGACCTCGCGCCCCTCGACATCGCCGACGACTGGGCCGTGCTCGTCACCAACGTCGAGACCGCCGCCGCCGTCGTACCCAACGACCGCGACAGCATCCAGCGCGCCGTCCAACAGGCCTACGCCAGCGAGCGATCCGCGGTCGCCGTCGCCCGATGGGTCAACGACCGCTGCGGCTACGACATGGGTCCGGTGACCACCATCGCCCCGCACGACACGCCCACCCCGGCCGAACCGCCCGGGGTCACCGACGACTGAGCGCCCGCGGAGATCAGACGATCTCGCCGCGACGCAGGATCACCTTGTCGACGAGGCCGTAGTCGCGGGCCTCCTCAGCGGTGAACCACCGGTCGCGCTCGGAGTCGCTCTGGATCTGCTCCAGATCCTGACCCGAGTGCTGAGCGATCAACTCGGCCATACGCAACTTGGTGTAGGCGAGCTGCTCGGCCTGGATCGCGATGTCGGCCGCCTGGCCGCGCAGACCCGCCAACGGCTGGTGCATCATCACCCGAGCGTTCGGCAGCGTGTACCGCTTGCCCGGAGCACCCGCCGTGAGCAGGAACTGACCCATCGAGGCCGCGAGCCCGAGACAGACCGTCGCCACATCGCAGCTGACGAACTGCATAGTGTCGTAGATCGCCATACCGGCCGTCACCGACCCACCCGGCGAGTTGATGTAGAGCCAGATGTCGGCGTCGGGATCCTCACCCTCGAGATAGAGCAACTGGGCGCAGATCTGGTTGGCGATGTCATCGTTGACATCGGAACCGAGCAGCACCACCCGATTCTTGAGCAGCCGGTTGAACACATCGCTCCGCGGGTCGAAACCACCCTCGAGCGCCTGCGGGGACTGGGTCACATCGGCCATGGGCGCAGGCTACCGGCCACCCCCGCCGACGGCCTCACGCTCCTGAACGGTCAACACCCGAGGCGATCACCGCCACCGGACCCGACTGCGCACCCTCCAACAAGGCGGCCACCCCGGCCGCGCCCGTCGGCGACACCGGCAACCCCGCATCACGGGCCACCGTCACCGCCTCGACCACCGCGGCCTCGGAGACCACCACCGGACGACCACCGCTCACCCGCATCGCCTCGACGAGCGACAGCCAGTCATAGGTCTCGTCGTCGAGGATCCCGTCGGCCAACGAATGAGGCTCCTCCCACGGGATCATGACCTCCGCCCAACGATCAGCCGGACGATCGTCATCACCGAGCAGACGCACCGCCCGCTCGAGCGGCGCGCACCCCTCGGTCTGCACCGCGAGCAACGCCACCGACGAGCCGAGACCCTGCGAGGCGCACGACGCCAACGCGCCCCCACCGACCTGCACCACCAACTCCGAGACCGGCGCCCCCACCTCGCCCATCTCCCAACCGATGGTGCGACCCCCGTCGAGAGACCAGGCGTTCACCGGGCCCTGCACACTGAACGGCACCGCACCCCCGGCCACCGAGGACCGGAACCCGGCCATCGCCGGATCGCCCGGAGGATCGCCGGGATGACGCTCACACCGATGCACCTCAGCACCGAGAGCGTCGATCGCCACCCCGAACGACGGATCCATCCAGGTCGGCACGAACACCTGGATCGGCCAGGACTCGCGCGAGGCCAACGTCGACGCCGCCAACGCCGCGTTCCCACACGACGAGATCGCCAACGGAGGCCGACGACCGAGCAGACCGAGCTCCTCCGCCACCCGGAGATGCAACATGATCGACACCAGATGACGGGCCTTGTGCGACCCGGCCAACTGCCCGGTCTCGTCCTTCGCCCACACCTCGACACCGAAACGATCCGACAACGACGCGTTCACGGTGAACGGGGTGACGGAGAACCCGTCGGCAACCGAGGACGCCAACGACAACGCCGCCGACTCCGACATGCCGTTCGCCAACGCGAACGCGAACCAAGCCGACCGGCGAGCGAACCGCACGAACGGATTCGCGTCGTCGATCACCTCAGCCTCGACGCCGTCGTCGACGAGGCGGAGCACATGATGCGGATCCTCCGGCGAGGCCGACGGACAGCTCCACGAGAACGGCGTCGCGACATCGACCTCGGCGCCACACACCCGGCACACCCAGCCGAGGACCATCGCGACCGCCCCGGTCAGCCCGCCGCGACGCGGTCGTTGAACTCGTCGATCATCGAGTCCCACACACCGACATAGCGGCGCAGTCCCTGCCAGAACGACTGGTGACGACGCTCCTCGAACAACTCGAACGGGGTGCCCTGCTGCTCGACCCAGGTGTAATAGCCGAGGTTGAAGATCCGACGACGGTCGGCCTCGGTGCAGTCGATCATGTGCTCCGTCGACGTGTGGGCCAGGTGCTCACCGAACACCTCCGCCGCATCGGTGGACGAGAACTCGCCCCCGAACCGAGTGGCGAGCGTCTTGGCGCGCTCGCTCGGATAGAGCGCCGCACCGTCAGTCGCCACCGTGATCAACGCATCCGACTCACCGAGATCGAGCAGACGGGCCGTCTTGACCGCAGCGAGGGTGTTGCAGATCGCCGAGAAACCGAAGTGCTCGAGCGCGTCCACCACCTCGGGCGCGACGCCCTTGGCCCGCGCCAGAAACTCACGACCGGCATCGGAGTTGAACAGCACATCGAGCTCGTCGGTCGCCCGATCCGAGATCGCGCACACCACATCGGTGTTCATCACGTTGTGGATCAGCGGGATGTGCTTGTCGCCGATCCCCTGGATGTTGTGCTCACCAAAACCGTTCTCGAGCATCGTCGGGCACTCGAGCGCCTCGACGGCCACGACACGCGACCCGTAGGCCTCCTTGAGATGGTCACCGGCCGCGATGGTGCCGGCCGAACCCGTCGCCGAGGTGAACGCCGCCAGGCGCAGATCCGGCCCACCCGAGGCGAGCACCGAATCACGGACCGTCTCGAACACATGCCCGAGCGCGCGACCCGTGACCGTCACGTGACCGAGGTGATTCCCGAACTCGGAGAACTGGTTGAGCACGAAGTTCTCCGGATCGAGGCGCAACTCGTTGCAGGCGTCGTAGATCTCCTTCACGTTCGACTCGGTGCCCATCGTGCGGATGACATCCTCCGCCGGATTCTCGCACCAGCGGTCGAGCCAGTCGAAGCGCTCCTGACTCATCCCCTCCGGCAGGATCGCCACCCCACGGCTCGCCATGATCCGACTGATGGCGATGCCACCGCGGGCGTAGTTGCCCGTCGACGGCCACACCGCGCGATGACGAGTCGGGTCGAACTGACCGGTCACCACCCGCGGCGCGAGACACGAATAGGCGGCGAGCACCTTGTGCGCGGTGATCATCGGGAACCGGTCACCGAACACCACGATGATCGGGCTCGCCACACCGGTCAGCGCCGGCGGCAGCACCACATGCTCGGGCACCCCGACCCGCGAACCCCCGAGATCGTTGTACCAGTGGACACGCCAGAGGTTGCGGGCGTCAGGACCCTGCGGATCGGCGTCGCCGACCGCCCCGGCATGATCGAACAACGACGGATCAGCCAACTCGGCGAACCGAGGCAGTCGGATACCCCGCTCGCGGAACCGGGCGACAGAGTTGGCGAGCGCCGACTCGTCGACGATCCGGTCGGCGAGACCGAACTGGTTCTCCAGGGCTTCAGAGGTATCGATCAAGGTCACCTTGACAGTCTGTCAAAGGACGACGAAATTCGCCACGAGCGCGGGGGCACTCCTCACTAAGTTGGCCCCATGCGCTTACTCGCGATCCCACTCGCCCTCGCAGCCGCGCTCAGCGCCTGCTCCAGCCTCACCGACCCGGAGGTCGCCGAACTCCCCGAGATCACCGTCGGCACCGACGCCCCCGAAACGGCCCCCGAGAGCACCACCAGCACCACCGAGGCCCCCGTCGTTCTCGAACCGACCCCACAGGCGCCCACGCCAGCGGGAGCCCTCGCCGACTACGGGGCCCGCCTCGCCGCCACCGCCGTCGCCGGACCCGTCGAAACGGCCTGCGGCACGATCGCCGTCGCCGCCGTCGGCCCGACCGACCCGGGCATCGTCGACTCCCGCGACGCGCCAACCGCCGACCTCCACGACCTCCGATGGAACGGCGAAGCTTGGGAACCGACGATCAGCCCGCTCGCCGAGGTGCTCTGGGACGACAGCACCGGGAACGGACTCATCGGCTACGGGCTACGCGGCGTCGCGATCGGCCTCGTCGACGGCACCGAAGTCATCCGCCTCGCGAGCCGCAGCGTCTACGAAGGACGCGGCGACACCCTCATCGAACGACTGGGCAGCGACTGCACCTGGCAACCAGTCAGCGTCGCCTACCCCTGCGGCGTCGACCTCGGCGCCTTCGAGGGCTACAGCACCGATGACGGCCTTGCCCTCGAACCGGTCTCACCCGCCTGGGACTACTACGAGCCCGGCGCCGATCCGTCCTGCCACCGCGACGGGGCCCACCTGCTCAGTTGGGACGCGAGCATCGCGATGCTCCGCGCGAAATCGATCGACGGGGTCTGGTGCGGCGGCCGCACCTACGCCCCCGGCCTCGAGCGACCCGTGCGAATGTGCGCCGAAGCACCCGTGGTGACCGCCATCCAGCAGGCCCTCGCCGACGCCGGGCAGCAGCTCTCCGTCGACGGCATGTTCGGCCCCGGCACCCAGGGAGCGATCATCGCCCACCAGCAGGCCAGCGGACTCAAGGTCACCGGCACCATCACCGAGGCCCTCGAGAACATGCTCCTCGGGCCCGCCGACGGCGGCGGCGATTTCTGACCGGTTCGCTACCCTCGCGGTTGAGCGGGCGTGGCGGAACTGGCAGACGCGCAGGATTTAGGTTCCTGTTCCTCGGAGTGTGGGTTCGAGTCCCACCGCCCGCACGTCACACCCCTCGGCCACGATGACGTTCATCAGAGGGGAGGCCGACATGTACGACGAACCGGAGTCCGATCACGACGAGGGCGACACCTGCCCCTACTGCGGGGACGGTCCGCTCCACGACCACGAGGGCTACCTGCAGTGCCCCAACTGCGGCTCCTCAATCGACTGACCGGAGCGCCAACCGGCCCGACCCCGGCTACGTCGACGGTCGAGTGACCACCGTCGAGAAACACATCTCGTCATCGGAGCCGAGCGACCACAACACATAGGCCGGCTCGAGATCCGGATCCCGCCGCGACCGCTCCCAAGAGCACTCGAACCGAAGCACGTCGCCGCGCTGCAACACGATCGACTCAGCGGGCTCGTAGTTGTACTGCCAGTCGTAGTCCCAGTCGGGGATGTCGAGCAGCACCAACTCGTCCTCGGTGCCAGGATTCAGCGTCATGCGATAGGTCGCGCCGAGGGCGTGCATATGCCCGAGCACCGAGATGATCTCACCGGTCGCGGCCACCGGCAGGTCACACGATGACCACGCCGTCCCATCGGTCATGTCGGCGAAGGTCGCCGCCGACACCCCGCACCGCAGGTTGATGAGGTCAGCCGGCACCAGACCGAACTCAGCGACCGATCGCGCCATCGCCGCGTCGCGATCACAGAGCGGACCCTCCTCACCGGGCCCGCACGGGATCTCCGCGGGCGTGAGGTACTGCGAGATCGTCACCGGCTCGAGATCGACATCGCTGTGCTCGAGCTGCAGTTCGAGCCAGGAGGCATCAGGGCCGGGCCGGGTGTCGTAGTGGTAGTGCACCTGCACCACGAAGAAGTCGCCCGCCTCGAGTCGCAGACCGCTCCCCTCGGGATACCGGCCCGGCAACTGGCCCGGAGCCCATCCCACCACGAAGGTGTCGTCGAGGCCGGTTCCGCCGAAGCACTCCCACCCCGACCCCTCATCGCGGGCATCGCGGGCCATCGCGGCCTCCCACTCACGAGCCGGAATCAGGTAGCCGAGCGCGTGGTGCACCACCTCGGTCTGATCGGCGACGAACTGGTAACCGGTGAGCCAGGCCCCCTCGGTGAGGTCCGGCTGATAGACGAGACAGCGGTAGTCGTCGTAACGACCGCTGTCGCCGCCGTAGGCCTCGATCGGACCCACCACCAGCGGATCCTCGAGCGCCGTGAGCTCGGCGGCGAGCTCGGCGGCGAACATCGGCGTCTCAGCCTCGACATCGAGCGCGGCCCCGGCATCCAGCCAGCCGATCACCGCGTCGAACTCGTCATCGGTCAACCCGAGCGACTTCGCGTACGGCACTCCGAGATCGCTTGCCGGCCACGGCGGCATCACCCCCGAGGAGACCTGCTCAACGATGAACGGGGCGACATCGACGACATCACGGGCGGTCGACAGATACCAGTGGGCCGAACCCGATCCACCCGGGTTGTGGCATGAGGCGCAGTGATCGAGGAGGATCGGCGCGACCACCGTCGCGAACCCGGTCTCGGCCGATGTCGGCTCGAGCGGTGGGTGGGTGAACGGCTCGGTCGTCGTGGTGCTGGTCGTGCTCGTCGTCTCGGCCGGGACCGCGGTCGACGACTCGACCGGTGTCGACTCATCTGTTGTCGGCTCGACCGGGGCCGTCGAGGTCGTCACCGACGTCGACGGGTCGTCCGTCTCCGCCGCAGGCTCGCTCGCCTCCGCGGTCTCGCCAACGGACTGATCGACATCGGTTCTCGACGACGCGGACGTGCACGCCGCCAGCACGGCGACGAGACCGAGGACTGCGAGCCCACGACGCATCGTGCTCAGAGGCGCTCGATGATGGTGACGTTCGCCTGGCCGCCACCCTCACACATCGTCTGCAGGCCGAACCGCCGGCCGGTGCGCTCGAGTTCGTGCACGAGCGTGGTCATCAGTCGAGCGCCGGTGGCGCCGAGTGGGTGCCCAAGAGCGATCGCTCCGCCGTTCACGTTCACGCGGTCCGGGTCGGCGCCGGTCTCCTTCAACCAGGCGAGGACCACCGGAGCGAAGGCCTCGTTGATCTCGACCAGGTCGATGTCGTCGATCGACATCCCGGCGCGCTCCAACGCCCGCTTCGTAGCCGGGATCGGGGCCGAGAGCATCATGATCGGATCATCGGCCATCACCGACATGTGATGGATCCGGGCCTTCGGGGTGAGACCGTGACGCTCCACCGCCTCGGCGTTGGCGATGAGCACCGCCGACGACCCGTCGGAGATCTGACTCGCGACGGCCGCGGTGATGCGCCCGCCCTCGCGCAACGTCGGCAGCGACCGGATCTTGTCGACGTCGGGTTCACGCGGACCCTCGTCGCGATCGAGGCCGTTGAGCGGGGCGATCTCGCGCTCGAAACGTCCCTCGGCCTGGGCGCGCAGCGCGCGTTCGTGCGACTGGACGGCCCACTGCTCCATGTCCTCGCGGGAGATGTCCCAGCGCTCGGCCATCATCTCGGCGCCGAGGAACTGGCTGACCTCACCGTTGCCGAACCGCGAGGTCCATCCCGACGATCCGGTGAACGGGTCGAAGTCGGGGTCGTCCTTACCGGCCTGGGATCCCGCCGTGATCGGCACCATCGACATGTTCTCGACCCCACCGGCGACGACGACATCCATCGTTCCCGACATCACCGCCTGAGCGGCGAACTGGACCGCCTGCTGTGCGGAGCCGCACTGCCGATCGATCGTGACCCCGGGGACATGCATCGGGAGCCCCGCGGCCAGCCAGGAGGTGCGTGCGATGCAACCCGCCTGCTCCCAGACCGAGTTGACGTTGCCGAACACGACATCGTCGACCTGCTCGGGATCGACCCCGGAACGCTCGACGAGATTGCCGATGGCGTGGGCGCCGAGATCGGCCGGGTGCACCTCGGAGAGACGCCCGTTGCGCCGACCCGTCGGGGTGCGGACCGCGTCGATGATGAATGCTTCGCTCATGGATCGAACCGTATCCGGCGGCGGGCCACCACCGGGAGGTGGAGCCGAACCGGCCCGGGCGGTTCAGCCCAACGCCGCGGCGAGGGCGGCGAAGGCGCGGCCGCGATGCGATATCTCGTTCTTCTCCGCGTCGGACATCTCGGCGAAGGTGCGACCGTCGCCGTCAGTGGGAATGAACAGGGCGTCGTAGCCGAATCCGCGGTCTCCTCGATCGGCGAACGCGATCCGGCCCTCGCAGACCCCCTCGACCACGATCTCGGAGCCGTCGGGGCGCACCACTATCGCCACCGTCCGGAACCTCGCGGTGCGATCGGCCTCGGCGACACCGGCCAGTTCGGTGAGCAGCTTCTCCCGGTTGTCCGCGTAGGTGACACCCTCTCCGGCGTAGCGCGCGGCGTAGACACCCGGGGCGCCACCGAGCGCATCGACCTCGAGGCCGGTGTCGTCGGCGACCGCTGCCGATCCGCTCGCCGCACAGATGGCCGACGCCTTCAGACGCGCGTTCCCCTCGAGGCTGTCGGCGTCCTCGACCACATCGGGCACCCCGGGCGGCCGCGGGAGCAGACGCGCGACACCATCGAGCAGGGCGGCGATCTCGACGACCTTGTCCGGATTCGCCGAGGCGCAGACCAGTTCGATCACGGCAGCTTCAGACCCGCCGAGGTGACGGTGGCACCGCGATCATCTCGTCCTGGAGATCGGCGATCGTCGTGAGGCCACCCTCGGCGAGACGCAGCAGCGAGTCGAGCTCGTCACGGGTGAACGCCATGCCCTCCGCGGTGCCCTGCACCTCGACGAACCGGGCCTGCCCGCCCACACCCGCGGGGCGCAGCATCACCACGTTCATGTCGACCTCGGCGCGGGAGTCCTCCACATAGGGCAGATCCAGCACCGGAGTCCCGTCGACGATGCCCACCGAGATCGCCGCACACGACGAGTGGAGTGGATGCTCGGCGATGAGGCCCTGCTGCATCCGACGCGCGAGCGCGTCGTGGAGCGCGAGATACCCACCGCAGATGCTCGCCGTTCGCGTACCGCCATCGGCCTGGATCACATCACAGTCGACGACCACCTGACGCTCACCGAGCAACGTCATGTCGCAGGCCGCCCGCAACGCCCGACCGATGAGGCGTTGGATCTCGACGGTGCGCCCCGACTGCTTGCCCTTGGCCGCCTCTCGACCGACGCGCTCCGGCGAGGAGCCCGGCAGCATCGAGTACTCCGCGGTCACCCAGCCGGTTCCCCGGCCCTTCATCCAGCGCGGCACGTCCTCATCGATCGAGGCGGTGCACAGCACCTTGGTCCGCCCGATCGTGACCAGACAGGAGCCGTCGGCCATCTCGGTGAAGTCGCGTTCGAAACTCACGGGTCGTAGTTCGTCGGGTTGACGTCCATCGGGGCGTGACATGGCTCTCCTCGTGTCTCGGGTGCCCACTCAGGGTAGGCGTCGGCACCCCCACCGGACCGACAGCCCGGTCAGGTCGGCAGCGGCCATCGGGAGGTGGCGTCGAGTTCGGACCCGAGCAGCATCGAGCCGAGTTCGCGAAACACGTCGACATCACCACTCGACAAGAAACGATGTCGGCCGACCGCGGAACCCTCGCGGAGGAGGCCGAGTTCGCCGAGCCGGTCACGCGCCGCGAACGCGGTCTCGTCGGCGGATGAGACCAGCACCACGTCCGGCCCCATGACATCGGCGATCGTCCTCGCCAGGAACGGATAGTGCGTGCATCCGAGCAACAGCGTGTCGACCCCGGCCGAGCGGACCGGCGCGAGGAGCCGTTCGGCGAGCACCATCACTTCATCGCCGGTGGTCTGACCTCGCTCGACGAACTCGACGAAACCCGGGCAGGCCGCGCTGGTCAACTCGACGCTCGCCCCGGCGTTCGACGCCGCCTCGGCGACGGCAAGCGGATACGCGCCCGAGGAGATCGTCCCGACCGTGCCGATCACGCCGACACGACCCGACCGCGACACCCGGACGAGCGCCGATGCCCCGGGGCCGACCACATCGATCACCGGCACCGGCAGTTGCTCGCGCAGATCATCGATCGCGGCAGCCGTCGCCGTGTTGCAGGCGACGACCACGGCCTTCACGTCGAGGTCGTCGACCAGGGAGTGCCCGAGTTCGAGAGCGTGGGAGCGGACCTCGTCGAGGGGTTTCGATCCGTAGGGGTACCGACCGGTGTCACCGATGTAGACGAGGTCCTCGCCCGGCAACAGGTCGATGAGCGCCCGGGCGACGGTCAGTCCGCCGAACCCCGAGTCGAACATGCCGATCGGACGGTCCACGGCGGGCACGCTACCGATCGAGTCGGCCCGGATGGGATCAGTCGTCGATGTCGGTGGCGCCGCCCTCGAGGTAGTCGAGGGACGAGATCGGCTCGATCGCCGCGGTCACGATGCCGGCGAGATTGGCAACGATCCGTTTCCAGTACCGGTGCAGGATGGCGCGGGGAACCGCCCAATGGCCGGGACGGTCGGAGTGCATGTACTCGTGCACCTTGGCCTCGCACTCGGCATTCAGCTCCTTCGACGCGGCGAGGAATGCCTGGGCGCGTTCGGTGTCCTGGGACGCGAGGATGTCGGCGGCCTCCACATACATCTGGGAGATCTGCTGACGTCGGCTGATGAACAGCTCCACGTCGTCGGCCCCGGCCAGAGAGATGCCCTCGTCGGCGAGGTCGAGGATGTTCTTCGCCTGGTCACCGATCCGCTCGATCTTCTTGAGGAGCAGCGTGTAGCCGAGCACGAGCCCGATATCACCACCACCCTGCACGGCGACATGGACCACGAGCTCGGAACGCAGCTGCTGCTCGGCCGCGTTGATGCGTTCGTCGGTGGCGCGGATGTCGGCTCCGACCGCCGCCGGGTCGGCGCCCGCGAGGACGGCGGTGGACGCCAGATCGAACGAGTGACGCGCATCGCCGAGCATCGAGATCGTCTGATGCGCGACGTGCTCGAGTCCGGACTCACCGCGCTTGAAGAATGACAGCACCATGTGAACCTCCTATCGGAAGATCGCCACCCCGACCAGGGGCACGATGATGAACATGCCGAGAACCCACAGGAAGGCAACCGTACGCCTCCTGACGGCGATCTCGGCGAGCAGCTCGGCCGCCCTGATGGGGAGCGGCCGCAGGAAGGGAATCCCGAACAGGATCACGATACCGATGACGTTGAACCATGTGTGCACGAGCGCGATCGAGAGGGCATCGGTCCCACTCGCGGCCATCGCCGCCAACAGCGCCGTGATGGTCGTCCCGACGTTCGCGCCGAGGGTCACCGGATAGGCGTTGCGGAGGGTGATCACCCCAGCGGCCGACATGGGGATCAGGATGGACGTCGTGATGCTCGACGACTGCACCGAGACGGTCACCATTACGCCGACGAGCATCGCCACCATTCCGCCGCCGCGACCGAGCACTCGGTTCATCGACCGTTCGAGGCGCGCGGCGACGAGTCGCTTCATGTTCCTCGTGATCGAGATCAGCGAGACCAACACGACGGCGAGACCGACCACGACCATGGAGACACCGAGGGAGTTCCCCTCGAGGCCCGCCGACTTGAGGCCGTCCTTCAGCGCGGAGACCGGTGCCTTCACCCAGGCCTTCAAAGGACTCTTCCATTCAGCACCACCCGATCCGACGAGCAGGTCGGCGGTGCCGGTGGCGAGTCGTGAGATCAGTCCCGTCGCCAATTCGAACGGCAACAGCACCACGACCGCCATCACGTTGAAGAAGTCGTGCACCGTCGCCGCCGACAGGGCCCGCCGGAACTCGTTCGACTGACGGACATGCCCAAGCGAAACGAGTGTGTTGGTGACCGTGGTGCCGAGGTTCGCGCCCATGATCATGGGGACGGCGGCTTCGAGACCGAGCGCCCCTGACGCCACCAGACCGACGATCACGGAGGTGCTCGCCGATGAGGACTGCACGAGCACCGTGCCGAGCAGTCCGATGAACAGGCCCGCGATCGGGTGCGACACGTTGGAGAAGAGACGCTCCTGGGTGTCGGCACCCATCACCTTGATTCCCCCCTCGAGGGAGGAGACCCCGGTCAGGAAGAGGTAGATCAGGCCAAGGACGAGGGCGAACCGAAGGAGGCGAGTCGCCGACTCGAGGGGGACCGGGCCGCTCTCTGTCATGCCGCCGGAGACACTAGCCCACGGCGTTTACCTGCAATCCATCTGTCATTCAGCGCGGGTACACCCGCAGCCAGCGCTCGGACGGCGTCGGTCAGAAGTAGATGATCGAGCTGGCGTTCGCCTCAGCGACATCGAGGTCGACGGTGTACGCCCCGGTGGAGAGGTACTTCCAACCGCCGTCGCACACGATGAACACGATGACGCCGCGGTCGATACCGGAGGCGACCTTGGCGGCACCGGCGAGGGCCGCCCCACTCGAGAGGCCGGCGAAGATGCCGCACTCCGACACCAGGCGACGGGTCCACTCGATCGACTCGCGCGGCCGGACGACTCGTTTGCGATCGAGGAGCTCGTAGCCGTTCCACTTCTCGAAGACCGGGGGGATGTAGCCCTCGTCCATGTTGCGCAGGCCCTCGACGTTCTCGCCGAGCGGGGGCTCGACCGCGACGATCTGAACGTCGGGGTTCCGCTCCTTCAGGTAGCGACCCGTGCCCATGAGCGTGCCACTCGTGCCGAGACCGGCCACGAAGTGCGTGATGTCGGGGACATCGCGCCAGATCTCCGGCCCGGTGCCCTCGTAGTGGGCCCGCGGGTTGGCCTCGTTGCCGTACTGGTAGATGAGCCGCCACTCGGGGTGCTCGGCCGCCATCTCGGTCGCTCGGCGGACCGCGCCGTTGGAGCCCTCGGCACCCGGGGTGAGGATGATCTCGGCCCCCATGATCTCAAGCATCTGGCGCCGCTCGATCGAGACGCTCTCGGGGAGGAGGATCTTGATCGGATACCCCTTGAGACGGGCGATCGCGGCGAGGGCGATACCGGTGTTGCCCGAGGAGGGCTCGATGATGGTCTGGCCGGGGCTGAGGGAACCGTCGGCCTCGGCGGCCTCGATCATGGCCTTGGCGATGCGGTCCTTCACCGAGCCGAAGGGGTTCTGCATCTCGAGCTTGGCGACGATGCGCACATCGGGGTTGGGTGACAGGTTGGACACGTCGACGCACGGCGTGTTCCCGACGAGGTCGAGGACGCCGTCGTTGACCCCCGGAAGGGAGGTCGGCGCGAACACCGGGTGGATCCCACCCATCGCGAACGTCTGGCTCATGGCGCGGTCAACCCCACGGGTCCGGAGTGTATTCCGACAAACTTGATTCGGCTAGTCGTGAATTGCTGAACCGTTGCCGATCAGGGCTGGTAGGTGCCGAAGACCTCGCGCAGGGCGTCGCTCACCTCACCGAGCGTCGCGCCCGCCCGCAGAGCCTCCTTCATCGGAGGCAGCAGGTTGGACGACCCCCTCGCGGTCTCGGTGACCTCGGCGAGCCGCGCCGCGACCAGATCTGTGTCGCGACTCGCCTTGAACGCCGCGAGACGCTCCCGCTGGGCCGTCTCGAGCGAGGGATCGATCGGGAAGACATCGGGCTCGGGCTCCCCGTCGATCGTGAACCGGTTGAGGCCGACGATCACCCGGTCGTCGTCGTCGATCGACTTCGTGTACTCGTAGGCGGCCTGCTCGATCTCGTCCTGCTGGAAGTGGGCCTCGATCGCCTCAACCGCGCCACCCATCTCATCGATCCGTGCGATGTAGTCCCAGGCGAGACGCTCGATCTCATCGGTCATCGACTCGACCAGATACGAGCCGGCGAGCGGGTCGGGGGTTTCGGTCACACCCGCCTCGAAGCCGATGATCTGCTGGGTGCGAAGCGCCAGGCGGGCCGCGTCCTCCGTCGGGAGCGACAACGCCTCGTCGAAGCCGTTGGTGTGCAACGACTGCGTACCGCCCATCACCGCGGCGAGGGCCTGCAGCGCCACCCGCACCACATTGTTCACCGGCTGCTGGGCGGTGAGCGTCGACCCACCGGTCTGGGTGTGGAACCGCAACATCGCCGAACGGGGATCCTTCGCCCCGAAGCGCTCCGTCATCACCCGATGCCAGATGCGACGACTCGCGCGGAACTTGGCGACCTCCTCGAAAAAGTGGTTGTGACCGTTCCAGAAGAATGAGAGTCGCGGGGCGAAGTCGTCCACATCGAGACCCGCGTCGATCGCCGCCTGCACATAGGCGATCGCGTTGGCGATGGTGAACGCGATCTCCTGCACCGCGGTCGAGCCGGCCTCGCGGATGTGATAGCCCGAGATCGAGATCGTGTTCCACCGCGGGATGTTCTCCGAGCAGTACCCGAAGATGTCGGTGATGATCCGCATCGAGGGCTTCGGCGGGTACACGTAGGTACCGCGGGCGATGTACTCCTTGAGCAGGTCGTTCTGGATCGTCCCCGAGATCCGGTCGGCCGACACCCCCTGCTCCTCGGCGACGATCTCGTACATGAGCAGCAGGATCGCCGCCGTCGAGTTGATCGTCATCGAGGTGGTCACCGTGTCGAGCGGGATACCCGCCAAAAGGGTGCGCATGTCATCGATCGAGTCGATCGCGACGCCCACCTTGCCGACCTCGCCCTCGGCGCGCGGATGATCGGAGTCGTACCCCATCTGGGTCGGCAGGTCGAAGGCGCAACTCAGCCCGGTCTGACCGGCCTCCAACAGGAACCGGAACCGCTCGTTCGTCGAGGCCGCGTCGCCGAACCCCGAGTACTGACGCATCGTCCAGAGCCGCCCGCGGTACATCGACGGGTAGACGCCGCGGGTGAACGGCGGCTCACCCGGCAGACCGAGGCGCTCCGATGCGTCCCAGTCGGCGAGATCAGCCTCGGTGTAGAGCGGGCGGATCTCGATCCCCGAGTCGGTTCGGCGCGCGTCGTCGGACATGCGCCAAGCGTAGGAGGTCAGGCCGTCGAGCGACCCCTCCGAGAGGTAATGACGAAGGCGGCGATCAGTCCGGCCACCGCCAGCACCGACACGACGATCACGACGACGCTCACCGCCGAGGTGCTGTCGACCGGACCGGTCTCGGCGTACAGCGTGTCCGGTGGGTCGAAGAGATCGATGTCCCAGGTGAAGGTCGAACCCAACACCTCATCGGCGTTGTGCTCGACCGGCGAGCCTGGAAGGGTCACGCTCACCACGAAACTCGCGTCGCTCAGGAAGATCCGGGCGAACTCCTCCATGCCGTCGTCCCCGCCGGTCGCGTCGCCGAGCACGTCGTCACCGAACGGGAACTCCATGCGCCATCCGCCGTCACCGGTGCGCCCCAGACTGATCGAGTCGTCATCGAGAACTCCTGCCAACGCACGCTCAGCGTCGTCGGAGGCGGTCCAACCGGCCGAGATACGCACCCCGCAGATGTCGCTCTCGTCGAATGCCTCCGCGATGACCCCCGCACCCTGGTCGAACTCCGCGGAGAACTCCTCGCAGGCCTCATCGCGGTCGATCTCACCTCCCGCGAAGGCGCCGAGCACTCCGATGTCGAGACCGAGACTGGCCTCGACCTCGCCGGAGCCGTCCTCGTGGACCGTGATGGCGTAGTCGACGGCGAGACAACCCGACAGCACGAACGCCACGGCGGCGACGACGAACGGGCGGACCAGTTGGTTCATACGCATAGGTCGACCCTAGGCAAGTCAGTCCGCGGCGGCGACGACGGCGATCTCCATCCGCCACTCGGGTCGCGCGAGCGCTGGAACCGTCACCAGGGTCGACGCGGCGAGGTGACCACCGAGGGCGTCGTCGCGGGCCGCCATCACCGGGGCGAGGTCCTCCCCCACGACCGCGTACGTCGTCACCGAGACGATGTCGGTCACCGACATCCCCGCGTCGGAGAGCATCGCCGAGATGTTCGACCAGACCACCGCCGCCTGATCGGCCAGATCGGACGGAACGGAACCATCGGGAGCGATCGGCACCACCCCCGAGGTGTGGAGCCACCGGCGAGCCGACTCGGTGACCACCGCATGGGCGTAGGCCGCTGCCGGAGCGGCAATCGAAGCGGGGATCACAGGACGGCTGGCGTTGCTCACCCCCACATCGTGCCACCCGGCGATCACCCCGGGCTCAACGGCTACCGTTCCGGTATGGCAATCACCGACCAGCCGATCATCGAGTTCCATCCAGAGCCAGCCGACGACCCCGAGGTCGAACGCGTCAACCGCAAGGCGAAACTCGCGGGAGCGCTCCGCATCTTCGGCCGACTCGGATTCGGTGAGGGCGTCGCCGGACACATCACCGTCCGCGATCCGATCCAGCCCGACCACTTCTGGGTCAACCCCTTCGGCAAGAGCTTCCGACTCATGCGCTCGAGCGACCTGCTACTCGTGAACCACGAGGGAGAGGTCGTGGTCGGCAACGCCCCGGTGAACCGGGCGGCCTTCGTGCTGCACTCGGCGATCCACCAGGCGCGGCCCGATGTGATCGCTGCCGCGCACTCACACTCGGTGTACGGCAAGGCCTTCTCCTCGCTCGGGATTCCGCTCGCTCCGATCACCCAGGACTCGTGCATGTTCTACGGCGACCACACCGTCATCTCCGAACAGGGTGGTGCCGTCGTGTTCGAGGTGGAGGCCGGCAAGGAGTTCGCCTCGAAGTTCCCGACCGGCAAGGCCGCCATCCACCAGAACCACGGCCTCTTCACCGTCGGCGCCACCGTCGACGAGGCCGCCTTCTGGTTCATCACCATGGAGCGCAACTGCCAGGCCCAACTCGCGGCCATGGCCGCCGGAGATCCCATCGAGATCCGCCACGAGTACGCCCAGTACACCTTCGAGCAGACCGGCTACCCCCTCGCCGGGTGGTTCTCCTTCCAGCCGCTCTGGCAGGAGATCTGCGCCAGCGATCCCGAACTCTTCGACTGACCAACGGCATCGAGCGACCCGCGCTCGGTCCCGGGCAGACTCTCCGGGTGGACGCGACCGCCCAACGACGACCCCTCCCTCCCGAGGGCCTGTTCGTCATCTCGGCTGTCTCCCAGTACATCGGGGCATCGATCGCCGTCAGCGTCTTCGACCGCGTCGCCCCGCAGACCGTCGGCTGGCTGAGGGTGGTCGGCGCCTCGGTCGCCCTGCTGCTCATCGCCCGTCCCCGACCGAGATCGTGGGGACGGGAGCGCCTGATGGGAGCCGCGGTCTTCGGTATCGCGACGGCGGCGATGAACCTGTTCTTCTACCTTGCGATCGCGCGCATCGATCTCGGCAAGAGCGTCGCGATCGAGTTCATCGGCCCGATCGCCGTCGCCGCCACCACCACCCGGTCATGGCGCAACGCCGCGGCCCTCGCCACCGCCGTCATCGGCGTCGGGGTCCTCGGCGGGGTCGAACTCGGTGACGAGACCCTCGGTGTGTTGTTCGTGCTCGCCGCGAGCGCCTGCTGGGCTGCCTACATCGTCATCGGCTCCCGCGTGGCCCGGGTGACCTCCGGCGTCGACGGCCTCGGCATCGGGCTCGCGGTCGGAGCCCTCGCCCTGGCGCCACTCGGCGCACCCTGGAGTGGCCCCGTGTGGACCTCACCGCTGCTGCTCGCCGCCTGCCTCGCGACCGGAGTGTTCTCGAACGCGATCGGTTACGGCATCGACCAGCACGTGCTCCGCCGGGTGAGCGTGCGCCGGTTCTCCGTCCTGCTGTCACTGTTGCCGGTGACCGCCACCGCCATCGGATGGGTGGCGCTCGACCAGCGTCCGGGCGGACTCGACCTGATCGGGATCGCCCTCGTGCTGATCGCGGTGGCCTCCCAGGAGCGCGAGCAGGCCGACGTGATACCGACCGACGCCGCCTGAGCGCCCGTCAGTGGTCGTCGAGCCAGGGCGCGCAGAGACCGTCGAGGTCGCGCACCTGGATGCGGTCGCGGTTCTCCCAGGTGACCTGGTTGGCGGGATCGCGACGCAGGTTGAAGACCCGGAACTCCATCTCCGTGGTGTCCACCGACAGGATCCGCCCGATGAGCGCGTCGCCGAGACCGAGGATGACCTTGATCGTCTCGAGCGCCTGGATCGAGCCGATGATGCCCGGGAGCACACCCAGGACGCCGGCCTCAGCGCAGCTCGGCGCCAACTCGGCAGGAGGCGGCTCAGGCACCATGTCGCGATAGGTGGGGCCCTCGAGGGGATGGAACACGCTCACCATGCCCTCGAAGCGGAAGATCGAGCCGTGCACAACGGGGATGCCGAGCTTCACGCTCGCGTCGTTCAGCACATAGCGCGAGGGGAAGTTGTCGGCGCCGTCCACGATGACGTCGTAGCCGGAGATGATGTCGATGATGTTCTCGGCTGAGAGACGCGTGTCGTAGGTGACCACGTCGACATCGGGGTTCAACATGCTCAGCGTCTTCTTCGCCGAGTCAACCTTGCGGTCGCCGATGCGGTCGATGTTGTGGAGGACCTGACGCTGGAGGTTGGAGGCGTCGACATCGTCCATGTCGACGATGCCGATCGTGCCGACACCGGCGGCGGCGAGGTAGAGCGCCGCCGGAGAGCCAAGACCGCCGGCCCCGAGCAGCAGCACCCGCGCGTCGAGCAGCTTCTTCTGCCCCTCGGTGCCCACCTCGGGGAGGAGCAGGTGACGCTTGTAGCGGTTCTGCTGCTCCGGCGAGAGCGATGCCGGTTGACGCCAGGGACGACCCTCGTCCTTCCAGCGGCCGAACCCGCCGTCCATCGACTCGACCGTCGTGTACCCGAGCTCGCCCAGGGTGCGGGCGGCGAAGGCCGAGCGCACACCACCGGCGCAGTAGACGACGACCGGGGTCGACTTGTCGGGGATGCGGTTCTCGACCTGGGCCTCAAGATGACCGCGCGGGATGTGGATCGCGCCCTCAATCGCCCCCTCGGCGTACTCGTCGGGTTCGCGGACATCGAGCCAGATGTGCTCCTCGGCCGCGTGCTGGGCGGCCACCTCGGTGGTCACCTCGGTGATCTCCGCCTTCGCGGAGGCGAGCAGGTCTCGGAAGGTCGCCATGGAGGCAAAAACCTACCTAGTCGGTCAGGTATTCCCACCCTCGGTCATCGATGCGGCGACCAGGGCCGGCAGCACCTCGGAGATGCCCCCGAGGAGCACCGCATCCGCATAGCGGTCCATGGCCGTCTCCTGACCGTTGACGATGACCACCCGAGCCCCCGCCGCCCGAGCCCGAGGCACACAGTTCGCCGCTGGGAACACACTCAGCGTCGACCCGACCGCCAGCATGACCTCACACTCCTCGCTGACCCGCAAGGCCCGGTCGATCACCTCCGGCACGAGCGACTGGCCGAAGCTGATCGTGTCGCTCTTCAGGATCCCGCCACAGGCGAGACAGGCCGGATCCTCCTCCCCGGCGCGCACCCGGTCCAGGGTGTCGGCCATCGGATGACGGTCACCGCACGACCAGCACCGCGTCCACCACACCGTGCCGTGCACCTCGATGACCCGTTCGAGAGAGTTGCCGGCCCGCTGATGCAACTCGTCGATGTTCTGGGTCACCACGGCATGCAGCCGACCGGAGGTCTCCAGATCGACGATCGCGCGATGGCCGGCGTTCGGCTCCGCCGTCCAGGCCGGATTCGCCATCCGACTCCGCCACGCGGCACGACGCACCTCCGGATCACCGAGGTAATGGGACAGGTCGGACACCTTCTCCGCCGCCGGATCCCGGGTCCACAGACCCTGCGGACCCCGGAAATCGGGAATGCCCGAATCGGTCGAGATCCCCGCTCCGGTGAGCACCGTCACCCGCGACGCCGCCGCGATCCACTCCGACACCTCATCGACGGTCGTCTCCCCGGGCACCCCCCGAGTGTGGCCGGTCTTCCCCCTGTCACGCCAACGCGCGCCCCCTCAGCCCCGGACACACAGGAGGAACGATGGACCGGACCGAGACCCCCAGCGAACCCCGAACAACGACGACCCCCGACGACAGTTGCCCGGTCGTCATCCGCCCCTGGATCGACGCCATCGTCGACTCCCGTGGTCACGACCCGCGCAGCTCGTACGTCGAGCGCTACTGGGTGGCGACGATCGGGCCGTCGGCCGCGTGGATCATGCGCCGCCTCGCCGACGAGTTCGACCTCGCCCCCAACGGCTTCGAGATCGACCTCGCCGCGACAGCTCGCTCGCTCGGCATGAGCTACCGGCGCCGCGAGCAGTCACCCTTCGGTCGCGCTCTCCACCGGTGCGTCATGTTCGGCTTGATCAGGCCGTCCGCCGATGGGTTCGAGGTGCGCCGCAGGGTCCCCAACCTCCCCTACCGACAGTTACGGCGACTCCCCGAGGACTTCCGCGACGAGCATCCCGCCTGGGCTCGGCTCGGCTCCACCTGCGAACGACGCGACCTCGAGCGGAGCCTCGTCGACGCGGGTGTGCCACCGGCGGCGGCCACCCGCGCCGGCGAGGTGATCTCACTGCATCGCTGACCGAGCCCTGTCAGGGCCAGTGGTCGCCGACCTCGGCCTGCAAGCGCTCAAGCTCGACGCGGAGCCGCGAGATGTCGTCGACCCGAGACGGGTCATCGATGAGGTTCGTCGTCTCGAACGGATCGTTGGCCAGATCGAAGAACTCCCACTCGACCGGGTCGACCGGGCCGTTCGCTCCGGGTTGGTCGCAGGGATCGTTGTAGTAGCAGATGAGCTTCTCGGAGGCGGTCCGCACACCGAGATGGGCCGGCACCCCGTGGGCGTCATCGCGATGCATCCAGTACCGGTAGTACATCGAGGTCCGCCAGTCATCAGGCGTCGACCCCTCGAGGACCGGGACCGCCGAACGGCCCTGCATCCACTCGGGCACCTCCACCCCGCACCACTCCAGGATGGTCGGGGCGACATCGACGTTCAGCACCATCGCGTCGGTCGATGAGCCGGCAGCGACACGGCGCGGATAGCTGACGAGGAACGGCATGCGCAGCGACTCCTCGTACATGAGTCGTTTGTCGAACCATCCGTGGTCCCCGAGGAAGAAGCCCTGATCGCTCGTGTACACGACGACGGTGTCATCGGCCTCCCCGATGGCATTCAGATGATCGAGGAGACGGTCGACACCCTCGTCGACCGCGGCCACCACCCGCAGGTAGTCCTTGATGTAGCGCTGATACCTCCACCGGAGCTCGGCCTCGGTGTCGAGCCCATCGGGTACCGGGGCCTTCAGGTCGTAGACCGGATCGAGATCCATCAGGCGCATCCGCATAGCCCGCACCACCGCAGCGCGGTCCGCGTGGCCGTCGATGAGGTCCTCGAACATCGTCTCCGGCTCGGGGACGTCGACCCCGTCGAACAGCGTGGCGTGACGAGGGGCCGGCTCCCACCGACGATGTGGGGCCTTGTGGTGGCACAACAGCAGGAACGGTCGATCCGGATCGCGGCGATCGATCCAGTCGATGCAGTCATCGGTGATGAGGTCGGTCACATAGCCGCGTCGCTCCACCACCTCGCCTCCATCGGCGAGCATGACCGGATCGTGATAGTGACCCTGGCCGGGCAGCACCCGCCAGAAGTCGAAGTCGGCCGGGTCAGCCGACGGGCCGTGACCGAGATGCCATTTGCCGATCATCGCGGTCTGGTAGCCCGCCTCGCGGAGCAGCCGCGGGAAGGTCACCAGCGAGTTGTCGAGCGGGGTGTCGAGGGTGGTGACACCGTTGACATGGTTGTAGGTGCCCGTCAGGATCGCCGCCCGGCTCGGAGTGCAGATCGAGTTCGTGCAGAACGCCGCGTCGAGACGCATCCCCCCATCGGCGATGCGGTCGATCCCCGGCGTCGAGTTGATCCGGCTGCCGTAGGCGGACACCGCGTGCGCCGCGTGGTCGTCACTCATGATGAAGACGACGTTCGGCGGCCTCACCGCCCCGGAGCGGCTCACCAGTTGGTGACCGTGTCGATCAGCAGACGGGTTCCGAACCCGGTCGCGCCCTTGGAGCGCCACGACTCGTCACCGTCGACCTTCATCGGTCCGGCGATGTCGATGTGCGCCCACGGCACATCACCGACGAACTCCGAGAGGAAGATCGCCGCTGTGATGCAGCCGCCGTAGGGGCCGCCGATGTTGCGCATGTCGGCCGCGACCGAGTCGAGCAACTTGCGGTAGCGGGTCGACTCGAGCGGCATCTGCCACACCGGCTCATCGGTCGAGGACGAGGCCGAGCGGATGCGATCGACGGTCGCCTGATCGTTGCCGAGCACCGCGGCGACCTCCGGGCCGAGGGCCGCCATGGCGGCGCCGGTCAAGGTCGCGATGTCGAAGATCGCGTCGGGTCCGTCCTCGACCGCGAGCGAGAGCCCGTCGGCCAGGATGAGGCGACCCTCGGCGTCCGTGTTGTGGATCTCCACCGACTTGCCGTTGCGCATCGTGAGCACGTCACCGAGCTTCAGGGCCGAACCCGACGGCATGTTGTCGGTGCAGACCAGATAGCCGGTCACCCTCGTGCGGCACCGGAGATCGCGCAGCGCGGTCATCGTCGACAACACCGCGGCGGCCCCCGACATGTCCATCTTCATGACCACGTGGAAGGCATCGCTCGGCTTGAGGCTGATGCCGCCCGAGTCGTACATGACGCCCTTGCCGACGAGGGCGACATGACCCTTCGGGTTCGACGGCTCGAAGGTCAGCCTCACGAGGCGGGCCGGCTCCGTGCTGCCGCGGTTCACCCCCAGCAGTCCCCCGCACCCCATCTCGACCAGGTCGTCGTTGTCGAACACCTCGACACCGAAGCCGTGACGCTGCCCGAGCGACACAGCGAGATCGGCGATGTCACGGGCGTTCAGATGCGCCGGTGGCGTGTTCGCGAGATCACGGGCCAGCGTCGCGGCCCGCGCCGTCACCGCTCCCTGTCGGACACCGGTCTCGACAGCGCGGCTCGCCGGGGACACCACAGAGAGCTCATCGAACCGCGAGGCGGTGTCCGGCTTCGCGGTGATACCCGGGTAGCGATAGGCGGCGAGGATCGCGCCCTCGGTCACCGCCCGGGCGCCAGCGCGGTTCGCCGACCAGGCCGACGACAGGTCGAGCGCGAGCCGACGATGCCGACCGCAGGCGCGGACGAACGCAGCAGCCGCGTCGCGGAGCTGGTTCGCGTCCGGCTTGGTCCCGACGCCGACCGCGACCGAGGACACCCCGTCGCGACGGGGAACCACCAGCGTCTGACCGATCCGACCCGAGAAACCGAGCCGTTCGAGATCACGACGGCTGATACCGAGCGAGCGCGGCACCGCGCCCGACTCGCCGACCGCGACACCGACCAGCGTCGCCGATCGGGGCACACCCCGGGCGACCGCCACATCCGGCACGGAGGAGAACGGGATCGAGGGAGCGCTCATCGCCACAGTCTGCCCGAGTCGCGCACAACGGGACACCTCGGAAGCGCGCTGCCAGACTGCGTCCGTGGAGACCGCACCCGAACCCGCCCGAACCGGAGGCGCCCGCCGTCGCCTCCTCATCATCCTCGGCGCCGTGGTGGCGCTGATCGCCATCGGCTACGGGGCGATCATCTTCTACGCCCAGGTGATCAACGACGCCCCGGAGGCGCTCGACTCCGCCGACCTCGAGGCGGCCCTCGCCGCCACGACCACCGAGGCCGCCGAGACGAGCACGACGGTCGCCAACGAGAACGCCGGCGGAGCCGACGACGCCGACTCCGACGACTCAAGTCCGACGACGACCGCGGCAAGCAGTGGTGACAGCGAAGTCAGCGGATCGGATGAGGCGGCGACCGGCGACACCGACGGCCTCTGGGTCATCGGTGCCGGGAGCGAACTCGGCTACCGGGTCGCCGAGGTGCTCTTCGGCGTGCCCACCGAGGGGGTGGGACGCACCGACCAGGTCACCGGCGAGCTCCGACTCGACGGGACCGTGCTCACCGAGGCCACCTTCACCGTCGACGTCGCCACCATCACCAGCGACGACGGCCGACGCGACAACCAGTTCCGCGGACGGATCATGTCGGCCTCGGAGTTCCCGACCGCCACCTTCACGCTCACCTCACCCGCCGACCTCGGGGTCGAGGCCACCGAGGGGGCCTCGGTCACCACCGCGGTCTCGGGTGACCTCACCCTCCGCGGTGTCACCCTGCCGGTGGAGGTCACCGTGGAGGCCCGCATCACCGACGGACGCCTCGGCGTGCTCGGCACCGTGCCGGTGGTGTTCACCGACTTCGGCATCGCCGACCCGTCGATCACCGGCATCACAGTCGAGCCGGACGGGCTCATCGAGTTCCTGCTGGTACTCGACCCCGCCTGAGCCCTAGACCACCGGCCGATCGGAGCGCCAGGCCGCGACCAGCGCCGCGAAACGCCCGCCATCACGGTCCGCCAGCTCGTCCCAGGTGCCGACCTCGGCGATGCGACCCCCATCGCACACCACGATCCGGTCGGCCCGCTCGACGGTGGACAATCGGTGGGCGACCACCACGACCGTGCGACCCTCCATGAGTCGCTCCAACGCCTGCTCCACCGTCGCCTCCGTCCCCGGATCGAGGTTGGAGGTCGCCTCATCGAGTACGAGCACCGCGGGGTCGACAAGAGCGGCCCGGGCGAGCGACACGAGCTGCCGCTCGCCGGCTGACAGACGTGACCCGCGCTCGCGCACCTCGGTGTCGAGTCCGTCGGGGAACGACTCGATGTGCGCGAGCGCGCCGATCCGCTCCAGCGCCGCACGCAACTCATCGTCGGTCGCCGACGCGCGCGCGAGCCGCAGGTTGTCGGCGATCGTGCCGTTGAAGAGGAAACCCTCCTGGGGGACCACCACGACCCGTTCCCGCAGGCTCCCGAGGGTGGCGTCACGCAGATCGCACCCGCCGAGCGAGATCGACCCGTCATCGGGGTCGTAGAGACGGGCGATCAACTTCGCCAGCGTCGACTTGCCCGCCCCCGTCGGTCCGACGAGGGCGATCCGCTCACCGTCGGCGACCGAGAGCGAGGCGTCAACGAGCGCGGGCGTCGACGTGGAGGGGTAGGTGAAGGTGACCGAGTCAACCACGAGGCGTCCCGTCTCAGGGAGGTGAACGGCCCCCTCGTGCTCGTCGACATCGGGCTCGGTGTCGAGGATCGCGAACATCTTGTGGAGCGAGGCCGCCGCCGACTGCACCGTGTTGTACAGCTGGGAGAGCTGCTGGACCGGCTCGAACAGGCTGGCGAGCAGCAACACGACCGCGACCACCGTGCCGACCGACACCGAACCCCGCGCCACCAGCCATCCGCCGGCCGCCAACCCAAGAGCGGTGGCGACCACACCGGCGAGCTCGACCAGGCCGAAGTACCAGGTCGACACGCGGACACTGTGGAGGTGGGCGTCGTAGAGCGCCCGGTTCGACTCGCCGAACCTCCGACGTTGCTCATGGACCCGGGCCGACGCCTGGATGACGCGCACACCGGCCAGGTTCTCCTGGATCGCCGAGAGGTTCTCGCCCACACGCTCGCGCACCCCGAGGTAGGCGAGGTTCGAATCGCGCTGGAACTTGATCGACGCGACGACGATGACGGGTAGGACGAGCAGCGCGACCAACGTCAACTGCCAGGACAACGACACCAAGACCACGAGCGCGACGGCGAGCAGGATGCCGGCCGAGACGAACTGCAGCAGGCCCCACTGGACGAGCTCCGACATCGACTCGATGTCGGCGGTCATCCGCGCCACGAGGACCCCGGCCTTGTTCTCATCGAAGAATCCGAGGGACTGGCGCTGGATGTGGGCGAACAACCGGAGGCGCAGCTCCCTCAGGAAACCCTCACCGGCCCGGTTCACCAGCAGGTACTGACCGCGCGAGCCGACGAAGGCGATCCCGACCACGACCACATACCCGACGATGGCGACCACGAGCTCGCGTCGATCGTCGGCCCGGATACCCGAGTCGATGCCGTGCCGCACGAGCAGTGGCCCGACGATCGTCGCCGAGGTCGCCATCGCCACGAAGCCGACCGCCGCGAGCACCGTCACCCGGAACGGCCGACCGAGCCGGGCGGCGCGGCGGATCACCCGACGGGTCGCGGCAGCGTCGAGCCGGTCCTCAGGAGCGACCGCTCCCCCGCCCCACATCAGCCTGACCCCCCGACCGTGTTCACCGCACCGTCGGCGGCCAGAACCTCGCGGTAGCGCTCGATCGAGGCGAGTAACTCGGCATGGGTGCCCGATGCAGCCACCCGACCGTCGTCGACGAGGACGACCCGATCAGCCATCGCGATCGTGCCGGGCCGGTGGGCGATGACGATCGTCGTGCGACCCCGCATGACCGCTCCCATCGCCGAGCGAATCTCGTGCTCCTTCGAGGGATCTACCGCGCTGGTCGCGTCATCGAGGATGAGCACCCGTGGGTCGGCGAGCACCGCGCGGGCGATGGCGATCCGCTGACGCTGACCACCCGAGAGCGAGAACCCCCGCTCGCCGAGCACGGTCTCGAACCCGGCTGGCAACGCGTCGATGAACTCCTCAGCCCCCGCCGCCCTCGCCGCCTCCCGGATGCGTTCGTGCCGGGTCGCGACATCGAGACCGGGGACCGCGAAGGCGATGTTCGCGGCGACCGTGTCGTTGAACAACAGGGTGTCCTCGAAGACGATGCCGACCGCGCGGCGGACGTCGTCGACCCTGATATCTCGAAGGTCCACCCCGTCGATCGAGATCGAACCGGCCTCCGGGTCGTAGAAGCGCAGCAGGAGACGGGCCACAGTCGACTTGCCCGATCCGGTGGCACCGACTATCGCCACCGACTCGCCCGGGTCGATCGACAGGTCGAACCCCTCGAGAACCGAGCCGTCCCCGTAGCCGAACCGCACACCGGTGAAGGCGACCGCCCCGGCGCCCGCGGGCAACTCGACCGGATGCGTCGGGTCGGCGATCGCCGGCTCGACATCGAGCACCTCATGGACCCGCTCGAGCGCCGCGGCGGCGCGCTGGGCGAAGGCCACCGTCATCCCGATCGAGCGCAGCGGCCACACGAGCAGGGTGACGAAGAAGTTGAACGCGACGAGCTCGCCGATCGTGAGCGAGCCGTCGAGCACCCGCAGACCGCCGACGCCGAGCACCGCGACGAGACTGAGCGACGGCAGCAGTTCCATCACCGGGAGGAACCGCGCCCGCACCCTCGCCGCGCGCATCGAGACCTCCCGGATGTCGTCGGCCTCGGTGGTGAGAGCCTCCATCCGCACGCGCTCGGCGCCGAAACCCTTCACGACCCGGACCCCGGCGACCGACTCCTCGACCACCGTCGACAGCTGGGCCTGCTCCGACTGCACCGCGAGGACGGCCGGGTGGATCGCGTTCGAGAACCGACGCGCCGTCAGATTGATGAAGGGCAGAGCCCCCAACGTGACGAGCGCGAGCAACGGATCGGTGACGACGAGCACGACAGCGACCCCGGTGATGAGGGCCACATGGGAGATCGTGAGCGGGAGCATCACCACGAACATCTGCACCTGGTTCAGGTCACTCGACATACGGCTCATCAACTGCCCCGTCTGCGCGGTGTCGTGATAACCGGGGTGAAGACCGAGCACATGGTCGTGGATGCGTTCCCGGAGGAGCATCTCGACCATGCGACTCTCACGGAAGGCGAGGTATCGCCGCGCCGCCGTCAGCGACCCGGTCAGGAGACCGGCGGCGACGATGATGAGGGCCCAGTTGAGCGCCGAACCACCTACATCGATCGCGCCGTCGATCGCCTCGCGCGTGAGAAGTGGAATCGAGATCTTGCCAACGGTCCACACCAGACCGGTCGCGACAGCGAGGATCAGCCCGCGTCGGCGACTCCGCAGGATGGAGAGCAGGTGTTCCCAGCGCGTGTCACGGATTCCGCGCACGCCTCCGGCCGCCGGCGCCTCGACCGGTTCGGATTCGGAGGGTTTCGGGGGTGGGGACGACACGACATTGCGAGAGTACCGTCGCACCCCCTTCCTAGGTTGGGCCGTACCGACCTCTCCCTCACGTGGCATACACGCCCGACGAAGGGAGTCCTTCATGAATCCATCCGCCGCTCGGAGCCCCGAACAGCATCCGTCCCCGGTCGAGCGCATGCTCGCCGGCATCGATCCCGACGATGTCCCGACCGCCGGCGTCGATCCCATCGACTCGCGTTCCGAGGCCATCGCCGCGGTGTCGCTGGTGGTCTCGCGCCCACTGCGACCCGAGACGGTGGTCCTCACCCTCGACGCCGAACACCGCGGAGTCGGCATGGTCGCCATCGACGGCACCGACGGGGCGCGGTCCGTCGAGACGATCGCCGCTCATCTCGACACGGTGATCGCGCTCGCCGATTCAGCCCAGCACGCGCTCGGCATCAGCCGCGACCCGACGGAGCGCGTGGTGATCATCACCGTCGACCCGACCGGCTCGACGCCGCACCACCGTCCCGACCAACTGGACCGACTCTGCGAGGGCGCCGGTGTCGAGCTCCTCGACTGGCTCGCACTCGGGCCCGACACCGTCACCCCGATGGTGGATGACCGATGGCCGCGCTCCGTCTCCGCCGTTCAGCCGGAGTGAGTCGTAGGCCGGCGGCTCGGAGCCGCCGGACCAGTTCGACGCTGGTCACCTCGACCGCCCCGGCGGCGATCAGAGCACCGCGATACTCCTCGGGCACGTCGTAGTGATCCCCTTGGAATCCTCGCTCGGGTATACCGTTCGCCGCCGCGAACGTGTGCAGCTCCTCGAGGTCGCGGTCGCTCACCAGATGACACCAGCGTCGCTCGCGGTACCACCAGCGGGCCTGGTCGATCAGGATCACGGCGACCTCCTCCCCTCACGCGTCGTCGCGCGCAAGTCCCTCCGCCTCGGCGGCTCGCGCCACCGCGAACGCGACCACCTCGGCCACACCCTCATCGAAGGCACCGGGGATGATCCGATCCGCGGTCGGCTCCGGGACCATCGCGGCGAGTGCCGAGGCGGCAGCCACCTTGATGCCATCGGTCGCCTTCGTGGCCCGCACATCGAGCAGGCCTCGGAACACACCCGGGAAGGCGAGGACGTTGTTGATCTGGTTCGGATAGTCGCTTCGACCGGTCGCGATCACCGCGACATTCGACGGAACCAGCTCAGGCATGATCTCCGGGACCGGATTGGCGAGGGCGAAGACGACCGCCCCGTCGGCCATGTCGCCGAGCCACTCGGGCTCGATCACGCCGGGGCCCGACAACCCGAGGAGCACATCGGCCCCCGCGAGGGCCTCACGCACACCTCCGGTGACCCCGGCGCGGTTCCCATGATCGACAAACCACTGCTTCGTGGGGTTGAGCCCCTCGCGGTCAGCCGACAGCACCCCGCGGGAGTCGACACCGATGATGTCGCCGATACCCGATTCGTGCAGCAGACGAGAGCAGGCCACCCCGGCAGCACCGGTCCCGACCACGGCCACGCGCAGATCCGAGAGCGAGCGCCCGATCACCTTCGCCGCGTTCATCACCGCGGCCAACACCACGATGGCGGTCCCGTGCTGGTCGTCGTGGAACACCGGGATGTCGAGCATCTCCTGGAGCCGACGTTCGATCTCGAAGCACTCCGGTGCCTTGATGTCCTCGAGGTTGATGCCACCGAAGGTCGGCGCGATGGCCGCGCCGATCGCCACCATCTCATCGACGGTCGGAGCATCGACACAGATCGGATAGGCATCGACGTCAGCGAACTGCTTGAAGAGCACCGCCTTGCCCTCCATGACCGGCATGGCCGCCTCCGGCCCGATGTCGCCCAGTCCGAGCACCGCGGTGCCATTCGAGAGCACCGCCACAGCATTGGCCCGGCCCGTCAACTGCCAAACACTCGACGGTTGCTCGGCGATCGCGGTCGACACCCGGCCGACCCCCGGGGTGTAGGCCATCGCCAGGTCATCGGGCCCGTCGAGGGGAGCGGTGGGCTGGACTCGCAGTTTCCCGGTCTCGTGCAGGGCGAAGGTCGCATCGTCGAGCGCGATGAGTTCGACGCCGTCGACCCCGGCGAGGGTCGCTCGCACGGCCACCTGATGGTCGGTGCCCGAGCAGGCGATGAGCAGACGCCGGGTGTCGCCGTCGCTCGACGCGCGACGTATGTCGGCACCGAGACCGGACACGGCAGCGACGAGGTGCGCGAACGCGTCGGCGTCAGCCCGCGCCTCGACGTTCAGCGCGAAGCCCGTCGTCGGTCGGGACGATGTCGGTGGGTTCCCGGGTTCGCCTGCTGTGGCGTCGGGGGTGGGATTGGAGGTCATCTTCGTTCCTCGGGGTCGGCCTCCGACAGCGCCCGCTGTCGGAGCAGCGGGCGGGGTGGCTCGTCCTCACCGGACGATGGTCCGTCCCCGCCTGCGCCGCACCCGTACCGGTACGACAGCGGGGACGCGCGCGGCCGCTGCCGCGATCGCAATGACGATCGCGACGGGAGCGATGACGAGAATCATCTGGCCGGACACGAGGATTACCCTAACCCGTCCCGCGACGAGATGCCCTGCGGAGCGATCACCTAGTGTTCCAGTGCTCAACGTGGCCATCCACCGGAGGGACTGTCACGTCGTGGACTGACGCCGACATGACCGATCTCGAAACGCTCCCCGCTCAGACGATCCCCGAGACCGAGGAGGTCACCGAGACCGGCGAACCCGAGGTGGCTCACATCGTGAAGGTGGAACCCGGCGAAACCGCGGCAGTGAAGGTGCTGGAGGCGCGGATCAACGGGACACCGCTCGAGGCCCTGTGTGGACATGTGTGGGTTCCGTCGCGCGATCCTCGGCAGCTCCCGGTGTGCCAGGCCTGCAAGGAGGTCTACGACATGTTCAAGATCTTCAACGACGGTCTCCGCGACAGCCCCGGCGACTGAGCCGAGGACAGCCCCGACCCTCCGGTCAGCTCACCGGTCATCCACTCGCTGTTCGTAGTGCTCGGACTCCCGGTAGCCGGCTCGCATCTCGTCGATCGCTGATCGCACGTCCTCCACAGCGCGCTCGAGCATCTCAACCGCAGCGTCGGCGTCGAGACCGAAGGGCGCATCGCGCTCGACCACAGCGAGACGGTGGCGGGCCCGCCAGGCGACATGGCGGACCCACTCGGCGTAGAGCACCTCATGGTCGTCGACCGCGATGAGGTCGCGGGTGCGGCATTGGAGGTCGTGCCCGACATCGAGGGACTCATACGCGTTCACCATGGTGATCCGCTCGCCGGGCTCATCCAGCGGGGCGCCCCGGTGCACCACCATGTTCCCGTGCAGGGCCACGGCCCACCCCGGACCGGGGAACTCGCAGCGCACCACCCGATCAGCCGGTGGGCGCTCGCCGCGCGCTGCCAACTCCGCCGCCTCGGCCTTGGTGCCCACGAAGTACTCGAAATGCCCTCCCGAGAGCCGACGGGGATCGCTCACCATCATCACGTAGTCGAGGGGGATCGTGTCGTGGTGCCACTTGTCGACGGCATCAACGAGATCGGTCGGCTCGAAGTTCATGTGACCGAGATGGACCGGCATCGCGTGAGGGGCCACCGGTGCGCCGTAGATGCGCGACATCGCCTCGGTCACCTCAGGGCTCAGACACAGGTCGCGTAGGAAGCGGGACCGGTAGCACCCTCCCCGCACCGCGTTCTCCACCCGGGTCGATGCCGGCCGAGTGAAGACCCGAAGACGACGAGCTGACTCGAGGAGCACCGCGGCCCCGCGGTCCGACAGGATCCGGAAGGGGCCCGTCGCGGCGAGATCGGTGGCCAAGCCCTCACTGTCGGCGGGCGAGTAGCCGAAGTCGGCGAGTGTGTGGGAGAACTCGGGCTCGCCGAGCTCGAGGTGAACCGCCGGATCGAAGGCCTCCTCGTCGGGAAGCCACTCATAACCGGACGGCCGCGATGTCGGGAACTCAACCGGGCTGATCACGTCCGGAACCGTACCGATATCGACACCGGCAGCCGGAGCTGGTCAGCGACGAAGCCGTTCACCCAGCGGGCTGTAGCGCACGATGCAGTAGAAGGCCCGCACACCGTCGCGCCAACCGATCTTCTTGCCATCGGCATACGTGCGACCGTTGTAAGAGATACCGACCTCGAAGACCCGCCACCCGGCAGCGGCGACCTTGGCCGTGATTTCTGGTTCGAAACCGAACCGGTCCTCCTCAACGGTGATCGATTGGATCACCTCACGTCGGAAGGCCTTGTAGCAGGTCTCCATATCGGTCAGGTTCAGATCGGTGAACAGGTTGGAGGCGAGTGTGAGGATCTTGTTGCCGAGTGAATGCCAGAAGAAGAGCACACGATGCGCGTCACCACCCGCGAACCGACTGCCGTAGACCACATCGGCACGACCATCGACGAGCGGGGCGAGCACGCGCGGATAGTCGCCTGGGTCATATTCGAGATCGGCATCCTGAACGATCACGAACGGGAGGGTCGCCTCTTCGAATCCACGTCGAAGCGCAGCCCCCTTCCCTTGGTTGAACGACTGGAGGAAAACCTTCACCCGCGGGTCCTCGAATGAGGCCAGCACGTCACGAGTGCCGTCGGTAGACCCGTCGTCAACAATGAGCACCTCCCCGACCTCGGGGCGGGCCAGCACCGCTGCCACACAGGGGGCGACCGTGTTGAGCTCGTTGTAGCAGGGCATCACGACCGACAGCACCGCGTCGGTCTGACCGGTCGTGGATGCCGGAGCCTTCGCTGCCGACTTCTTCTTGGGAGCCGACTTCTTCGCAGTGCTCACCCGCCGAGCATCACCATCGGCGGCTGAGGCCTCAGCACTCTCGCTTGAATCCACGCCGTCATGCTAGGCGGAGCCGCTGCTCATCGGCCCGTGCACACGGTGCTCGACGGGTCTTCTATGGTTGGTCCATGAGCGCAGTACCGAACAAGATCCTCCTCTCCGAGGACGAGATGCCCACCCAGTGGTACAACATCGTCCCCGACCTGCCGGCCCCGCCGCCCCCGCCGCTGCACCCCGGCACCCTCGAGCCCGCCGGACCGGACGACTTCGCGCCGCTGTTCCCGATGGCGCTCATCGAGCAGGAGGTCTCCGCCGAGCGCTACATCGACATCCCCGGCGGCGTCCTCGACATCTACCGACTGTGGAGGCCGAGCCCGCTGTTCCGCGCACACCGACTTGAGCGTCTGCTCGACACCCCGGCACGCATCTACTACAAGTACGAGGGCGTCAGCCCGGCCGGATCGCACAAGCCGAACACCGCTGTTCCGCAGGCCTATTACAACAACGCCGAGGGCATCACGAAGCTGACGACCGAGACCGGCGCCGGCCAGTGGGGATCATCGCTCGCCTTCGCCACCGCCCAGTACGGCATGGAGTGCGAGGTGTGGCAAGTCGCCGCCTCCTACCGGACGAAGCCCTACCGGCGCACGATGATGGAGGTCTGGGGCGCCACCGTGCACCCGAGCCCGTCGGAGGTCACCGAGTACGGCCGGGCGATCCTCGCTGAGGATCCCGACCACCCCGGCAGCCTCGGCATCGCCATCTCCGAGGCCGTCGCCATGGCCGTCGCCGACCCCAGCACCCGCTACGCCCTGGGCAGCGTGTTGAACCACGTGCTCATGCACCAGACGATCATCGGCGAGGAGGCCCTCCTCCAGCTCGCCAAGGTCGGCGAGACCCCCGACGTGCTCGTCGGTTGCACCGGTGGCGGCTCCAACTTCGGCGGCCTCGCCTTCCCGTTCCTCCGCGAGAAGATGGAGGGACGCATGAACCCGACCATCCGCTGCGTCGAGCCGGCGGCCTGCCCGAGCCTGACCAAGGGCGAGTACCGCTACGACTTCGGTGACACCGCCGGGATGACCCCGCTCATGAAGATGCACACCCTCGGGCACTCGTTCATCCCCGACCCGATCCACGCCGGTGGTCTCCGCTACCACGGCATGTCACCCCTCGTGAGCCACATCTACGAGCTCGGCCTCGCCGAGGCGATCTCGATCCCGCAGGTCGAGTGCTTCACCGCCGCGCTGAACTTCGCCAAGACCGAGGGCATCGTGCCGGCCCCAGAGCCGACGCACGCCATCGCCGCAGCGGTCCGCGAGGCCCTCGCCTGCCGCGAGTCCGGGGAGGAAAAGGTCATCCTCACCGCCCTGTGCGGTCACGGTCACCTCGACCTCGCCGCCTACGAGAAGTTCCTCGCGGGCGAGATGGTCGACTACGACCTGAGCGACGAGGCGGTCGCCGCGGCCATGGCCGAGGTCCCCGTCATCGCCGGCTGAGGCCCGCGCCAACGCTCATCGGAAGTCGCGGCTCCTCGACCCGGCCATCACCGGCAACGGGTCGATGCGCTCGGCGACGATGTTGACGACCCCCTCGGCTCGTTCGAGACGTCCTCTCACCACCATCGCGGCCGCGGAGCGGGCCGTCGAGCGATACCGCTTCCAGCAGCCGACCGAGACCACCACGTTGACGAGACCGGTCTCGTCCTCGAGGTTGATGAACATCGTCCCCTTGGCCGTCATCGGTCGTTGGCGGTGGGTGACGACACCGGCGACAACCACGATGCGGTCGGGCTCATGGGTGCGCAGACCCTCCGCGGTGACGACGCCGAGCTGTTCGAGTTCGGCGCGCACGAACACCGTCGGATGACCATCCGGTGACACCCCGGTCGCCCACAGATCAGCAACGGACTCCTCGACCGGGGTCATGCCCGGCAGACGCGGTGCCCGGTCACCGGTGACGATGCCCGGCAGGGTGCCCGGCCGACTCCGCGAGGCCGCCCCCGCGCTCCAGATCGCCTCGCGACGCTCCAAGCCGAGCGACTCCCCGAACACCCCGGCGGTCGCCATCGCCTCCAGATGGGCGATGTCGAGGTCGGGCACCCGGCGCACCACGTCCTCCATCGAGAGGAAGGGCCCACACCGTTGACGCTCGTCGACCACCGACTCGGCGAGCGACGAGCCGATGCCCCGAACCGAGGACAACCCGAGACGCACCACTGAGCCCTCCTCCTCGAGGGTGGCTCCGGCGAGGGAGGCGTGCAGATCGGGAGTGCGGACCTCGACGCCGTGACGCCGGGCGTCGCGCACCAGGGTGTGCGGCGACCAGAACCCCATCGGCTGGGCGTTGATGAGGGCCGCGCAGAACGCCGCGGGTTCGTGGTACTTGATCCACGAAGAGGCGTAGACGAGATAGGCAAACGACACCGAGTGCGATTCGGGAAAGCCGTAGTTCGCGAAGGCGCGCATCTTCATGTAGATCTCGTCGGCCACCTCGCCGGTGATCCCCCGGTCGGCCATCCCGCGGTAGAGGCGCTCGCGCAACCGCTCCATGCGGGCCGTCGACCGTTTCGATCCCATGGCCTGGCGCAACTCATCGGACTCGGCGGCGGTGAACCCGGCGACGTCGATCGCCATCTGCATGAGCTGCTCCTGGAAGAGCGGCACCCCGAGGGTCTTGGCGAGGGAGTTCTCGAGCAGTGGATGCAGGTAGGTCACCGGCTCGAGTCCGTTGCGTCGCCGGATGTACGGATGGACCGACCCGCCCTGGATCGGTCCCGGTCGGATGAGGGCCACCTCGACCACCAGGTCGTAGAACCGTCGCGGCTTCAACCTCGGCAGGGTCGCCATCTGGGCCCGCGACTCCACCTGGAACACGCCGACGGTGTCGGCTCGGCACAGCATCGCGTAGACCTCGTCCTCTTGGGGGATGGTGGCGAGATCAACCTCGTAGCCACGGTGCTCGGCGATCAGGTCGACCGCGAGATGCAGGGCGGAGAGCATGCCGAGGCCGAGCAGGTCGAACTTGACGAGGCCGGCGGCCGCGCAGTCGTCCTTGTCCCACTGGAGCACCGATCTCCCCTCGGCTCGGGCCCACTCGACGGGACAGACCTCGATCACCGGCCGATCGCACATGACCATGCCCCCCGAATGCACCCCGAGATGTCGCGGCGCACCGCGAAGACGCGCGGCGAGAGCCAGCACCTCGGCCGGGATGGACGTGCCGGCCTCGGCGGTCGCTGTCAGTCCCCCGCCGCGCTCGACCTCACGCGACCAGGCGTCCTGTTGACCGGGCTCGGCACCGAGGGCCTTGGCCGCGTCGCGCACCGCCGAACGGGTCCGGTAGGTGATGACGTTGGCGACCTGGGCGGCGTGATGTCGTCCGTGGCGCTCGTAGACGTACTGGATGACCTCCTCGCGTCGACCGGACTCGATGTCGACATCGATGTCGGGTGGCCCATCGCGGTGCGGGGAGAGGAACCGCTCGAAGAGCAGCCCGAGGGACACCGCATCGGCCGCAGTGATGCCCAGGGCGTAGCAGACCGCCGAGTTCGCGGCGCTGCCACGACCCTGGCAGTAGATGTCGTTGCGGCGGCAGAAGTCGACGATGTCCCAGACCACGAGGAAGTAGCCGGCGAAGCCGAGCTGTTCGATGAGCGCGAGCTCCCGGTCGATCGTCGACCAGGCCCGGGCGCGCAGGGAGAGGTCCTCTCCACCGGATGGCCGGGGGCCGTAGCGGCGATGTCCACCTTCGGCGGTGAGTTGACGCAGCAACCCCATCTCGTCGAGTCCGTCGGGACAGGGGAAGGGTGGCAGTGACGGGGCGACGAGGGACAGGTCGAAGGCCGCCGATCGAGCGATCTCGACAGTGCGCTCCACCACTCCCGGGTATCTCGCGAACCGTCTCATCTGCTCGGCCCCCGAGCGGAGGTGGGCCCCGATCCCGCCGGGGAGCCAGGGGTCGGCCGAGTCGAGGCTGCGGCGCGCACCGACGGCGGCGGCGACCGCGGCGAGATCAGCGTCGGCGGGGGTGGCGTGGTCGACGTCGTTCGCGGCCACGCACTCCACTCCGACCCGGTGGGCGATCTCGACCAGGGCGTCGTTGCGGTGGTGGTCGATCGGGTCGCCGTGATCCCAGATCTCCACGAGCACACGATCGCGACCGAAGGCATCGACGAGGCGCTCGAGTTCGGCGCGCGCCGCTGCCGGACCGTCGGCCATCAGCACCCCGGGCACGAGACCACCACGACCGCCGGTGAGCACCCAGGAGGATCCCGCGACGGTCTCCGCGACCCCTGCCAGTTCGAAGACCGGCGCCCCCTTCGATCCGGCCAGTTGGCCGAGGGAGAGGGCACGGGAGAGTCGGGCGTATCCGGAGGTGCCGTCGGCGAGGAGGACGAGTCGGCCACCGGGTCGGAGACCGTCGGTGGTCGGAGCTGATCCGGTCAGGGTGATCTCGGTGCCGAACATGGTGGCGATGCCCATCTCGCGCGCCGCCTCAGCGAAGCGCACCACCCCGTAGAGGCCGTCGCGGTCGGTGATGGCGATCGCCTCGAGCCCGAGTCGGGATGCCTCCACCACGAGCGCCTCGGGATGGGAGGCACCCTCGAGGAAGGAGAAGTTGGACCGGCAGTGCAGTTCGGCATAGGGCACGCCCTCGGGCATCGATCGGTGATCGGGGGCGATGAAGGGCTGCCGACGTCGACTCCAGGCCGGAGCGTCACCACCGGCGTTCCATGACGGGGATCCGGCGGCTCGCCCATCGGGGCCGACGCGTCCGGAGAGACGGGCCTCGAGCTCGCTCCATGTCCACTCCGGATTGGTGAATCCCACCGCACCAGTATCGAACATATGTTCGATACTGGCAACCGGTCTATCCGGGCGGCCGGAGGTGCTGGAGCAGGGACGTCAGCCTCGGGTCGTCGGCCCGGTCGATGGCGTCGGGCCAGCCGAACCAGGCGACGTCGGGGCTCTCCCCCTCCGGTGGTGCCGGATCAAGGTCGGGAGCGGCGAGCAGGTAACGGAGATCGAGATGGGTGTGCCCGCGACCACCGGCGTGGACATCGACGTGCACCAGCCGCGGCACGACCTCGCCAGCGCCGACCATCTCACCGGTCCCCGTGACGAACGAGACCGGCAGACCGGTCTCTTCTGCCGCTTCGCGGAGAGCGGCGTCCCACGGGGTCTCACCCGGGTCGACATGCCCGCCGGGCTGGATCCACATCTCCAGCCGACGGTGCCGGAGCAACACCACCCCACGCGTCCCAACCACGATCGCCGACCCGGTGATATGCACGGCGTCGGCGTCGATGTCGAACGGGTCGACACCAGCCGCGATGAGGCGGTCGACCTCGGCGGCGAACCGCTCGATGGAACGGCGCTCGTCGCCGTCGATCGGGAACCGCGCCACCACCTCGGCGCAGACCTCCCGCGCCAACCGGTGCCGGAGCGGATCGGCAGCGGCTCCCTCCATGACGGCGACCGTATCCATACGAGAACCGACCGCCATGGGTTCCCACATGTACCGGCATCAGCCATAGGTGGCCTCGATCGACCACTGCCGACGCTGGACCG